>Ga0257110_1000351_pt1 | contig 23304 bp, 23 predicted proteins | sample LP_taG_7_FD_190184 | JGI IMG/M metagenome (GOLD analysis project Ga0257110, IMG submission 190184) | Marine microbial communities from Northeast Subartic Pacific Ocean, Canada - LP_J_2015_P26_10m | ecosystem: Environmental > Aquatic > Marine > Oceanic | place: Canada: Northeast Subartic Pacific...
CTGGTATGTTGGACACAAAATATCGTTGGGTAAGACGTCCTGCAGCGGTTGAGAATGGAATGTTAGTTAGTGTGAAACCAGATGATAATCACAATTTAAATAGTCAAACAGATTATATTACTCGTAAAACAAAAAGGGCTATTAATGAAACAACAAAAAAGGGACAAGGAGAAACACAGCCTTGTTTACCAAAACAAGTAGAACCATATAAATGTACTACTAAGTGTAATAATATGTTTAAACACAGATGGAATACACCTCACGGAAATGATATTGATACAACAACTAAAAAGGTTGGTCCAATTGATAGTTCAGAATATATTGCGAAAATAAGCGATGAATGTGCACCAATTGATGTAGAGTTTCAAGATAAAAATAATGATAAAAACACTTCAACACCATTTGGATGTTAAAAACATATAGCATATAGACTATATGTTTTTATAGAATTTATTCTGTTTTATCCATGATCGCATTTTCAAGTTTTTTTTTGCGGGTTTCAGTATCTTTTTCCTGACAAATAGTATCAATTTGATTGAGTATTCGGTTTATTAAATCATTATAAAACGTTTTTAAATGATTTTCACTATCATCAGCAGCATCATCAGTAGTAGTAGTAGTAGTAGTAGTAGTAGCAGTAGTGTTTTCAGCATCTACATCAGCAGCAGCAGCAGCAGCAGCAGCAGCATCAGTATCCCCATTCTTTTTATCCTCCTCATCACCACCACCTTTTTTCTTATTATATTTGCGTTTTTTAAAGCTTTGTTTTTTAGATCCAGCCCTTTTTTTTGCGGAATATTTTACCATATCTTTAATTATAATAAAGTGATATAATTAATTTTATTATAATACAAAATTGAAATATATAAATAATAACTATGTTTGTTAAATAAAATGGATAGAGATATAACGAATTTATCAGGAATGGAGAAAATCTACATAGAATCATTGTCTGAAAGAGAATACAAAGCATATATGATCGCTAAAACACACTTAGGATCATCATTTGATCTAGAAAAAAGCATTGGGTTTAAAGACTGGAAAAAAAATCAAGAAGTGCCTGCAACTTCATCATAATCATTATCAGTAACTAATTTAAATTGTCCAGGCGTGTGCCATTTCTTGAATGAGTCATAATTGATAGGAATACTCTCTGTTCGTACGGTTGTTTTACGGTCTATTAGTGTATTTTTTAAAATTGAAAAATTATATAATTTACCAAGTGATATAAATTTATTTTTAATGTAATTTTTAACAGAGGTATTATTTTCTATTTTTTTTTGATTTTTCTCAGATTGTTCTTCTTTCGCATAGTTTTTAAATTTTACAAACGGCCCTTTTGATACATCTATTTTATTTGGTTTTACAGATGCTTTTTTTTCTATTTCGTGAACGTGTAAAAAGGGGGTTGTGTAACGAAGTGGAATGATCGATTTGTCTAAGAAAAAATCGCGACAATAGAATGTTAAAACATATTTCATAGCTACAATATTTAAAATATTATAAGGTATTGAACTATCAGAATAATAAGCAAAAGATAGTTTATATGCATCATAAAACATAACAACATTTCCAAATGGTGTAGTTTCAAATAAGATACGTTGTTTCCAAGATTTTTCTAAAGCGTTATCGTGTGTCTCAATAATCTGATTGTATAATTTTTTGTCGTAAAAAATGGGCTGAATATTTTTATTAAATATATCGTTTTTATAAGACTCGTTAAATTTGGTTCTATATTTTTCGATATATTTTTCAGCAGGTGTTTGTTGAATGGTAATATTTGGTTTCAAGGGTGTAAAGATAATTTTTAAATAAACAAAGCTAGAAAATAAAACCATTCCAAAAATTGTAAAACCAAATGAATTATATAAAATTTTATCATTAAAAAAGGGATTCTCAGAAAATAAGAAATAAAACATTATATATTAGTAGTAAAGTTAATTTTTATGTCCAAATTTCGCAATAGATTTATTTTTCATAAATATATCCTCCTTTTCGGGATAATCGGATAAAAGTAAGTTGTTATAATTTGAAGCTGAATATCCGTCAAGTTTATTTTTTATAAATTTTCGTTTAGCGGACTCTTTCGAGAAAATACGATAATGGTAACATAAAAGAGACGCCGATTCAATGTCTTTTTCTCGAAAATTTTTAATAAAAGGGTTTAACGTAGAAGAAATATTATTTACGCTTTCAATACATGTGATAGGTAAAATAGGATTTAACGGATGATGAAGTCCAAGAGAATTAAATTTACTACATCTGCATATAGATTTTACTTCAATTTCACTGTATCTACATCTACCTTTAGACCAATTATTAGGATGTGGATGTTTTAAATCGTGATTCCATCGTTTTGTTAAGAATTGTAAAATAGAAGGAGGATCTTTTTTAATATTATCATAAGACATCATAATCCAAGGAATTTTAATACAGTCAACATTTCTATACCTTTCTGTTAATTCTTCTCGAATAGTCTTATGTTGTAATGTAGATGTGATAAATTCATCACAATCAACAAATATATTCCATTTAAAATGAGATCGTATTTTGGAAAAAAGACGATTTACATCCATCGTCTGTCGTTTTTTAAAATTATGCGATTCGATAATAGATACATTAGGGTTGTTTTTTATATCATCATTTATTTGCATTGTTGAATCAATATCATACAAAATAAAAATATGATCAACTCCTTCAGAAAAATAATATTCAACAAATTCTTCTAAAAATGGCTCGTTTAAATATCGTGTAATTAATGATAAAAACTTCATTTTAATATAGAATGATTTGAAAAAAAAACCAAATTTCTTTCGTGATCAAATATATCAGGCAGTTGTTCATACATTTTATGATTATTCATAACATCTAATATTTGTTTTTCTGGATTTTCATTGAAACCCAATCTTAATGAAGTAGCAGAATCCCAACACTCGGTAATAATAACAGTATTGTTATTATTTATAATTGCTTTTGCGCCTTCTAATACTTTTGATTCCCAACCTTCAACATCGATATGCATAAATCCAACCGGTTCTATTTTATTATTAATAGAATCTAGAGTAATCATATTTTGAACTCCATTATCATCGTGTAAATATGTAATAGTTCCCTTTAACGTAGATGCATAGTGATGTGGAATAATTTTACAATTTTTATCTCCAACACCAACATTAAAAACGTGAATATTTAAACTATTTAAATTACTAATTTTGGTTATATAATCACATTTTTCTTTACAAGGTTCAAATGCGAAAAAACGAATATCACTGCGATTATTGTTTTTCGCATATAAAGCCATTGTAAACGAAGTATCTCCAAAGTGTGCTCCAATATCAAGGAACGAATGATTATATGGTAATTGTAATAATAAATCTGCTTCATATTTTTTTAAATGGGGGCATCTATATAGTTGATATGCATCGTTTTGAATTGCGCCAATAACAGGATCGTTCAATAACGTAACGTTTTGATTATCACTATTGGTTGTTTTAATAAATTCATTGAAAAAATTCATTTCTATAAATATACGTGTTATAATTTTTATTCGATTTGTTTTTTTCTTACTTCAAACAAATCGTCAATCTCTTTTTCGAGAATAGGTACAGATATACGGTCATATGTTTTATATGTACTATCGGGATGAAGACAAACCAAGAATAGTGCTGTTACCTTTTTACCATATTTCACTTCTAAAATACGCTTATATACATTTAATTGGAGCGAATAGTGCCAGAAGTTAGTATCTGGTAGGTGTGTAATACAAGGGGTGATAGCGGATTGTCCAAAATTATTATCATAAGAGATTTCCTTACATCGTTTCCAATCATATATTTGAAGAGAACCATCTGAATTTTCAAATATCATATCAATAGAACCGGATAGTTTCAATTCTTCATAATAAACACACCATTCCGTACGATATGGTTTCAATTCGGGAAAATCTTTAACAAAGCGCATAAACCAAGAATATTCCACACTATCATTTTTAACATCCATTTCGTTGTAATAGCATTCAATATCATAATGCATTTTTGTACCTGCGGCTGCTGCTTCATCTCTATTTTTATCCCAGTCTGCCTTAATTTGTTCTTTTGTCTTACCATAATATTTATATGTAGGATCATTTCGACGTTTGTTTGTTAGAATTTTATCAATAATAGCATCACTATCAAAGTGTGGAAAATGGGTATGATTCCAGGTTGTTACAGAAGTAAAACTAGAGTCTCCATGTACAGTATAAATATGGGGTCCTTCATCAAAGGATATAAATTCATCCCTTGGATGAACATTTTTCTTCTCCAAATAATCAGGGGGTGTAGTCATTGTATGTGTTTATCTTTATTAAAAATAGAATAATGTTATTCAATTTTATGTTATTTTCAATATAAAATAAAAAAACGCAACTGGATATACCCCTGGTATTTTGTATGATCTAAAATATTAAACATACTCGTTATTAAGCTCAATATCTCGTGCTATTTCTGCATAGATCCATTTATGTAATGCACCTCTACGTTTTTTCTCATAATTTTCTTCGAGACCATTTATTTTACGCGTAGACAAAATATGTCTTTCCTTTTCTTGTTCAGAAGAATAAATAAGTAGACTGTTTTCGACCTGCCATTTTAAGAATAATTCTAGAAATTTATGATTAATATATCGTATCCAAACTAAGAATATTTTGTAATCAAGTAGTACCCATTTAGGTTGGTTGTTATCTTCTTCATTATTGAAATCACTCGTCCAAATATATATCGAGTTAGATTTTTGTTTAAATGAACAAATCGGAATATTTCTATTTTGAGTTATTTGGCTCTCTAATGCACTCATCATGCCATCTGTAATATCACCATTAAATACTGCATTTAAATCATCATATGTAACAATGGTTTGTTTATACCAATTTTCAAATAAAATACTGGGTTTAGGATTTGTGGGATTGTTTAATAAATCTAATACGAGTCGACGCTTTCTTGTACCTGCATTGATTTTAAGACGAGCAATATCATTTTCAAGACGATTTACTTTTAACGTTAAATATTGAATTAATTTAAATTGTTCTTGTGCACTGGGTAATTTTTCAATATAGTCATCTTCGCGATCTTTTTGACGTCTAGTTCTGAACATAAATTCACACGTAATTTCGTGTTGATCATAAAGATCTTTAAAATGGAAATATTTATTGCAATATTTGCAAAAGTTAGCTGTTTGGTTCATTATTTTTTACTTATAAATCCGTTACTTTAGTTAATTCAATTTTATACGAATATAATTAAAAATTATTATACAAAGGTAGAATATAGAAAATAAATGAGCAAATATTTTGATCAGACAAATATGTTTATGGAACCAGAAGTTAGACAACACGGAAGTCATATGGTAATGACCAATGTTGTAAAACCAACAAAAACAAAATATTTAACATTAGATACTCGATTTCGTGATGGTTATGATTTTAATACAAATGCTAATTATAATATAACATTACCTGAACGCGTAAATAATGTACGAAGTATGCAGTTAAGAAATATAGAGATACCTATAACTTATTATAATATAAGCAGTAGTCTCGGTAATAATAAATTTACAATGAAAATTTTAGGTGTTGAAAAAGAATTTGTAATACCAAATGGACAATATTCACAAAATGAATTAAAGGATAAAATTAATGATATTATTTTTAATGCCGGTACTCCATTTCAGAATGTAATCACTGTCTCTATTTCTAATAATAAATGTACATTTACTAATACTGGAAACAATCCATGCACAATTACATTTGATGGATCCAAAGTAGATACAAACCCATGCGATAGTCAAATGTCACGATTAGGTTGGAAATTGGGTTACAGAAAAAAACAATACATATTAGATCAAGTAACTGCCGAAGAAGGAGAATCGTTTATAGATATTAATGGACCTAAATATTTATATTTGGTAATCGATGAATTTACTAATGGAAATCCTCATTCATTTTTAAGTCTGTCCAAGACTTCACAGTTATCGAGTCAACAGATTTTGGCGAGAATAGCTATTGATTACAATAGTTTTCCATTTGGTTCTATTATACCAGCAGAACAATACAATTATGCTCTTTCTGATACCAGACGGTATGCGAATGAAGTAGATTTACAGCGTTTAAATATTCGTCTTGTTGATGAATTTGGTAATATTATGAATTTAAACGGTACCGATATATCAATGTGCATTGAATTAGAACATCTATAAAATTGAAATAAGTTAAATATATAAATTTATAGGTATTTACGTTATGAATTTATCAATTGAACAAAAATATGCATTTGACCTCTTTAAAAAAGGAAAAAATGTATTTGTAACTGGGCCTGGTGGTACAGGAAAAACACGTTTAATAGAACATTTTGTAGAACATACTATAAAGATGAATATTAAAACACAAGTATGTGCTTTAACGGGGTGTGCTACGATTTTGCTTCCAAAAATGTGTAATGCTCGTACATTACATTCATGGAGTGGAATACGTTTATGCAAAGGAGAAAATAAAAAAATTATAGAAACCGCTATTAAAAACAAAAAGATAAAATCTGCCTGGAAAACGGTTCGTGTATTAATTATAGACGAAGTGAGTATGATGTCGTTAAAAATATTAGAAGTGTTAAATAAAATAGCCCAAACTGTGAGGGGAAATATAGCACCATTTGGTGGAATCCAAACCGTGTTTCTAGGCGACTTTTACCAGTTACCTCCAGTTGCGACTTACGGAGATCCTGATACAGAAAAATTTTGTTTTCAAAGCAGTTTATGGAATAAATTATTTCCGGTGGATAGTACTGTCGTATTAAAAACAATATTTAGACAATCTGATCCATTGTACAGAGATATATTATCACAAATACGGATAGGTTGTTTATCGAAAAAAAACAGTGATATATTAGAAAATTGCGTAGGTAAAGATTTTGATGCTAGCAAATATAATGGTTGTAAACCGACAAAATTATTCCCTACACGTGCGAAAACAGACAATCTTAATAACACAATGTTTGCACAATTAGAAGGAAAAGAGTATCAGTTCCCATATATTAGAAAAACAAACTGTAAAACACACTTAGACTCAAATAAACCACTTTCCATTCAACATTTACAGAAATGTTCAGGTTTACCTGAAACAGTATTACAATATGAATTGCAACAATTAGTAAACAATTCATCTTGTCCGGAAGTATTATGTTTAAAGGAAGGTGCGATAGTGATGTGTACGGTAAATCTAGATATGGATAATGGAATATGTAATGGTTCACAAGGAATAATAACGGGATTTACACAAACAAGTCAAGGTGCTATACCTGAAGTTACATTTGTAAATGGTGTAAAGAAATTATTAGATTTGCATTATGTTCAATCAGAAGAATATCCAACAGTTGCAATTGGTTATATACCACTATGTCTTGCGTGGGCATTAACGATACATAAAATTCAGGGGGCAACACTTACCATGGCGGATATTGATGTAGGAAATCAAATATTTGAATGTGGACAAACATATGTAGCACTTTCACGAGTTCAATCGCTAGATGGATTATATTTATCCGCATTTAATCCAAATAAAATAAAAATCAATGGTTATGTGAGTCAGTATTATGATAGTATACCAAATAAAGATTATAAAATAGAGGAAAATCCGTTCAAAGAATTTGAATTACAAGAAGAAGACTATGAAACACCATCTACAGTCAAGGTGATTCGTCTTTAATTCTACGTTTGAAGATAGGTTGTATTATTTTGGTTGGAACTTTTATAGGTGTATTGAGTTTTTTTCGTGTATTTTTTAATTTTCCTATTTTGGTTGGATCTATATCTTTTAATTCAAAACCGTTTGCTCTTACTCTATTAAAATAAAACGGTATATATTTAATATTCCATTTATATTTACTATTCATAACATTATACTGAAATTTTTCCGAATGAAGAGGCATTTGAATGCTATATTCGTGCATTTTATCAAAAAGAGAATAATATTGTTTCAAATTATCTTTACTTAAAATACAAAATCGGTCATTTAGTTTTGGAAATAAATGGAAATTTGGAGTACAAACTGAGTATTTATTAACTAATGTAAAATATTTTACATCAAAATAAGTATGATATTTTACATCAGGTCTTAAATAAATAATATAATCAAACGATTCTTCACAATTTTCTACCATTTTCCCGACTTGTTTTTTTGAGTACATTGCGCATAAAAAATTATCAACAGAAACATAGTCAGAATCCCACGGGTCGGGGTGTGTACGATATTTATATACATCAATCATTTCTTTCACAGTGTCTTGGTCTTCAATTTCTATATAATCCGGATTGAGTAATTGATATTCTTCAAAATCTAGTTCAATATTATACTCGTGTGCTCTGGGATTTATATATTTACTATCAAAATTATAAGTATGTATAAAAATTTTATATTCAATGTTGTTGTTTTTTAAAATATTCAATATATATTTTTTTATACTATATATAGTATGTTTTAAGCTACGAGTTAGCCCCCAAAAACATAATGCTATTTTCATCTGATTTATAAAAAACTTATATTTTATTTTTATAAATAAAACTAAACAATAATAAAATCTCATAATAATGTAGAAATGGTTGCTGGAAGTATTTTACCTGTTTCGTTAAATCATAAAAACGAATTGTGTTTTTTATTTGGTAAAGAAAATCCAATGGAAGATAGTGCGAAAGGTTTTTCCGACTTTGGTGGTAGAATGGATAAAGGAGAAACGCCTTATACAGCTGCATTACGTGAAGGATCAGAAGAACTAACAGGTTTCTTAGGAGACAAAAAACAGTTGCAAAAATTAATAAAGAAGAACGGAGGACATTACCCTATGACGTTTGATACATATCATGTTCATATTGTGTATTTAGAGTATGATGAAAACTTACCCAAGTATTATAATTTTAACCATCGTTTCTTATGGAATAAAATGGATAAAGAAGTATTGAACAAAACGAAATTATTTGAAAAAATAGAAATAAATTGGTTTACCGTAGGACAAATGAAAAAGCGTCGCAATGAATTCAGAAACTTTTATAGAGCCTTTCTTGATGACTATGTCCAAGAAGAGGAAAAAATAAAAGATTTTGTTAAGAAATGTATGAAAAAGACAGGAAAAAACAAAACTAGGAAAAATAGATAAAATACAGAAAATACATTATAATAAAAATAATGATAAAATATATATTATGAATTATAAAAATAATGCACATTGTTATAATTTTAAATCAATAAATTTTAAAGACCCCTTATTAAAATCTATAGATGCTACTTATATAATTCATTTGGAGAATAATGGTAGATTACAAAACATAGAATCTCAATTAGAAAAATATCATCTAAGCAAACAAGTTTACATTGTTTTTAATAAGGGATATAAAAAATGTGATAAAATTTTAAAAGAACAATCATCTACATTTGATTTAAAAGATGCTAATTTAAATGTTCTTCAACATTCTATTGATCATAATCATAAAACAATATTAGTATTAGAAGATGATTTTATCCTTAACGAAAAAATTAATACCGAAAAACAATATTTAGACGAGTTTTTGTTTGAAAATAAAGAAGAGGCGATGATTTACTATATAGGATGTCTTCCGTTGGTAAATGTACCAATAGGATTAAAACATTTACGTTTATACATCGGGTTAACTGCACATTCTTGTATTTATACAGAAGGAGTGAAAGAAAAATTGATAGAGAATGTGGAAAGTGTGGATGATTGGGATATATATTTGAATAGTAACCTTTATTTGAAACGTTATAGATATTATATTCCGTTATGTTACCAAATATTTCCTGCAACAGAAAACAGAGATAATTGGAAAAATGCCCTTTATTTTGGTGAATATATTACTAGAATTGCAAGTATATTAATAAAACTACTACAAAGTGATAAAACCCCGGAGCCAACATTTACAATAACGTATATATTGTCCTATATTATAACAGGATTAATATTGTTTGTTGTTTTATATGTCTTATATCGTACGTCAAGGCTAATTTTATCAAAGAGTATACAAAAAAAATTATTTTTATCTTAAAATAAAACTGAATTAAAGATTCATACTAATATAGACATATTGGTATGAATTGCTTGGTAAGTACTCCACCAAATCCGTTTCTTTCAGGTTATTTGCCTCTTTTTGAACAAATAGATATTGATAAAATGGGTTACAAAACAATTGATGAACAAATTAAAACACAGACCCTGAAGTTTAAAGATTTTGAATCGGGTTTAAACAAAACAGAATATAACTTTAAAGATATATTTGATAGTCTTGAGGTAATTGACTATCCGTTGTCTAGAACGTACGGTATTATTTCACATCTGTCTGGTGTAAATGATTCCAAATCTATTCGTGATATTAAAGATCATTTCCGTAACGATATTGTAGAACTTGGAAAATTATCAAGTCATTCAAAACCTTTATATGATGCTATAAAGAATATTAAAACATATGATGAAAATGAAATACGTGTCGTTAAGTTAGCAGTAGATGGTATGGAACGTGGCGGTGTAAATTTACCAGAAGATAAAAAGAATACTTTAACGTCGATTGATAAAATATTGTCTGAGCAGTCAACAAAATTATCAGAAAACGTATTAGACGCTACGAAAGCATTTAAGAAAACAGTTACAGACAAGGAGGTAATGAGAGATGTTCCTTTATGGGCAAAAGAGTTGTGGTGTAACGAAACACCTGAAGAAGGTCCTTGGGTAATCGGATTGAGCGGTCCGTCATTTATCTCCGCACTACAGCATATTCCAGATAGTGAAATTAGAAAAGAGATATATTTAAAGTATATTTCAAAGGCGGGTGAAAATGAAGAAGTTATCAACACAATAATGGATAAAAAATTAGAAAAAGCAAATATTTTGGGATTCGAAAATTTTACAGAACTTTCGTTATCTGTAAAAATGGCGGAAAATGAGAAAATTATATTAGGAATGTTGGATAATTTACAGGATGCGGCGTTACCTCACGCAATCAAAGAAAATGCCGAGATAAATGAATATGCTAAAAATAATGGAGTAGATGGCGAAATTGAGCCCTGGGATACACCATATTGGTCAGAACGTATGCGTGAAGACAAATTTAAATTAAAAGAAGAGGATTTGAAACCGTATTTTTCGTTAGATAATGTTTTGCGCGAACTATTTGGAATAGCAAATAGATTATTTGGAATTTTTATACAAGAAAGAACAGAAAAGGTAGAAAAATGGAATAAGGATGTTCGGTATTATGATGTATTTGAAGGGGATGATAGTAACAATAATATTATAGCCGGATTTTATTTAGATCCTTATGTACGCGAAGAGACCAAACGCAGTGGTGCTTGGATGGATTCGTGTGTAAGTAAAAATCGTGCACTTGGGCATAATATTCCCGTTGCATATTTGGTATGTAATGGCAGTCCGCCTTCAAAAGACAAACCATCACTATTAAGTTTTTCCGATGTAGAGACATTGTTTCACGAATTTGGTCATGGATTACAGCATATGCTAACAAAAATAGACATAGATGATATTTCAGGAATTAACGGAATAGAGTGGGATGCAGTCGAGTTACCCAGTCAATTTATGGAAAATTGGTGTTATGACGAAACCACATTAAATCGAATGGCGGTTCATTATGAGACAGGTGAAAAAATGCCCAAGAAAATGTATGATAGTTTAGTTGAACAGAAAACATATGGTGCGGGTATGGCTATGATGCGACAAATTTCATTTTCTAAGTTAGATTTGTATTTATATTCGAATTGGAAAACAATTCGTGAAGAAAATAAATCGATATGGGATATTCAACGGGAAATATTTACTGAATGTTGTCCATATAAGCGTTATTTGGACGAAGACAGATTTTTATGTTCTTTTCAACACATATTCTCTGGTTATAGTGCTGGTTATTATAGTTATAAATGGGCGGAAATAATGTCTGCGGATAGTTTTGGTATGTTTGAAGAAAATATGGATAGACAAAAGGAAATAGGTAAACATTTCCGTAATACTGTTCTTTCAAACGGCGGTTCGAAACCAGCAATGGATACGTTTGTGCAATTTAGAGGTAGAATGCCTAATGTAAAAGCTTTACTTAGACATAATCGATTAGGATAATCAATAATTATAATTTTAGAAATAGTAGGATTATATGTATATGATATATGAATAAAACAAATTTACAAAGTTTAAAGAATTTGAGTCCCTGTATATTGGAAAATGAAGAACGGGTAGTTTCAAAACAAGATTATAAAATAAAAAAGGCTTGTTTTACTGAAAATACAGGAAAGATAATTTTTAAAGAACCGAAGGGTATATTTATTGTGAGGGCGGTTATTTTTAGTGATACGTATTGTAAAACAGTTACGAAAAAAATAAAGCAACACGTTGGTCAGAAAGAAGAGTTTTTAAAAAGGATTTGTATAAATACTATGATTTTTAATAAATTTACACGAGGAAATATCGAATGTGGGGGAACAGGGAAACGTTTAATAATAGAATATATAACAGATAATAATATGTCTGAAGAAAAACATATTGTATTCACAGAAATTGAACAGGAATATCATAGTCGTAAAATAAATAACTTTACCAAAAATTGTGAAGAATTAGAGACCCCTTTTGAAAAAAAAAATGATAGTAGCATTTATTTAATAAATAAAGAAGAATGTAGTAAGGGTAGTTAAGTAAAAAATTTGTATATATTATCGTGAACGTATAATATATATATAGTCATATGGTAAAGAAATTTCTGACCAAGAATGTAGAAGTATTCACTACATCAATTTGTGTTCGCGGAGTGCGTGAATATAGCCTAAAGAAAAAACAATATTTAGAATCTTCTGGTATTGTAACAATAGAAGAGCCAAGTGGTTTATTAATTACGAGTGCAGTTGTTTCAGGAAGAAATAATATGAAAGACGTAACTGATGTTATTAAGGAACATGTAGGACAATTAAAATGTCCATTGGAAATTATCCATATTGATACTGGAATGATGAATCATTTTACAGGTCATGATGTAGAACCCGGAAGCCAGAAACTATTACAAATTGAATATATTACCAATGATAAAACAGATAATGAACGTCAAGTTTGTTGTCCTGATGCCCCGTGTAAACAAAAGCCCGATTGTGAACAAGAGGTTTGTTGTGCCGATCAACATAGAAAACCAAAAAGAAGACAAAGATATCGTTGTTGTGATGATATAGATGAGTCAAGGTACATATGTTTAGATAATGTTAAGCCTTCTTGTGAGAAAAAAAGGCGCCACCGAAGATGTAATGATGATTGTGAAGAAGAAAAAGAAGAAGAACCAACAATTCATTATCATCATCATCATACAAAACCACGTATGAGTAGTCATCTACATTTTCCCTTATATCCTATCCACGGTCCATTCGTAACACATAGAGTGAGTGAACATAAAGACAATCATCGTCATCATCATCATCATCATCGTAGAGGTAAACACCATTACGACAGTGATAGTGATTGTTAAGATGTTTATCATTTTTATATTATTTACTGTTTGTAGTGTGGATAAGTAAATAATTTAGCGTCATAATATAAATGCCGTATATTATGAGGAAACTTCCAAGACGTCGATGTTATACAGTGAAAAATAAAAACACAAAGCGTGTAATGGCGAAATGTACATCGAAAGCAAAAGCCACCCGTCAAATGAGACTATTACGTGGTATTAAATTCAATAAAAAATTTAGAGCTACCTTACGAAATACAAGAAGAAAGAAATAAACTTAAAAAAAAAACAATAAAAATAATAATGTGGTATTTATTATTTTTTTTACCTATTGTAAATTGTTATTATTTAAATAATTGGTTTCCAATTGTTCCAATAAGTAGCACAAATTTTAAACATCCGAAACAGATACGCCTTTTGGGTAAAGATTTTGTAATTTGGAAAAAAGATAACCAGATAATTTTGCAAGATGATGTTTGTCCTCATCGTTGCGCACCTTTATCGGAAGGTTATATAGATAGAGAAACAAACAATTTACGCTGTGCATATCATGGGTGGGAGTTTAATGAAGTAGGCAATTGTACAATGATACCTCAACTGGAAGAAAATCAAAAAAAAGCATATAGACGTGCCTGTGTAAAAAATTATCACACTTTAGTACACGGTGATATATTATGGGGATATATAGGAAATATTACAGCAGTAAAGTCTCCAATGGAGTTATACAATTTATCGTTGGACAATAATGTGTTTATGCGAGAATTACCATATAGTTTTTACATTTTATTGGAAAACTTCTTGGACCCAGCACATATACCATTTGCACATCATAAATTACAATCTATACGCGAAAAGGGTTGTCCAATAGAAATAGAAATACTGAGTAAACAAAATGACATGAGTAAGATATCTATTTTATTTACTGAGAAAAACGAAGATAAGCGTGTAGCTATGATGAACTTTAATTTTCCTGTTCACTATTATTTACAAATGATACGTCCTATAAGTAATTTATTGAAAGGGATGCATATATTTATAGTACCTGTCCAAGAAGATAGATCAAGAATATTTATAAGTTACCATTTTAATGAAGAAAATCGAAAAACAAAAATATTTTCATTAATTCCGGTATGGTTAAGACATATTTTTACGAATGGTTTCTTGGACAGTGATACATTAATATTACATAAACAGGAGAAATATTTGAAAAGACATAATGATTCTTACCATGGTACAAAAAGTTATTATATGCCGGCAGAAAGTGACCGTTCAATAAAGGTATATCGTCGATGGATAAAAAAGGCTATACCAAAAATACCCTATTTTTATAAACACCGGTATAAAAATGATAAAGAATTAACACGCGAAGAAATATTAGACCGTTTTAATCAACACACGCGTGACTGTAAACATTGTATGGAAGCATTAAAAAATGCAAAACATTTTCAAAAGTATGGTACATTTATATTTTTAGGTTTATTCGCATATAATCGTAATATAGTGACGTTAGTATTAGCAATTTTAAATTATAACCTTTTTGAAAAGTTCAAAAGTTTATTTATATTCCGAGATTATGTTCATAACGTTATAGATTAATAATTAAAATATATTTGTATTTTAATTATGAATAGATTACCAAGCGAACTGCAAGATACAATATGGGAAATATATTGGAAAGGTGAGTTTAAATCACGGGTCTTGGACAAATTAACAGATACATATAGAGAATTAGAAAGAATGGATTTCTTCTTACAAAAACATTTCTATAAAAATCAGTCGAATAATTACGATAACAAGATATCCCATTATTTATTACAATTTAATGCATTATTGAATTCATTAACATATAACAGAGGATTGTATATGTTTGTTTTGGCGAGAAAAGAAAAATTGGGCCTTTGTTTTAATGAGCCTTATTTAAAAAGCTGTTTTCCAAAAGTAGCAAACTGCTATAAACAGATATGTGTTTATTGTCTTTGTAATGGAGTACCATACATGAGTTATTATACAGTAGAACGATTTATTAATTTGAGTAAAAAATTAAAAAATAAAACATTTTAGAAGATATATACAATGTATAGTCGATTATTGAAATTAGACAAACTTTATGGGGCGCAAAACTATAAATCACTACAAGTAATTTTACAACGAGGAAAAGGTGTCCACGTAACGGACATTGAAGGAAAAGAATATTATGATTTTCTATCTTCGTATAGCAGTGTAAATCAAGGTCACTGTCATCCAAGACTTGTAAAAGTTATGCAAGAACAATGTGAAAAACTAACTCTTTGTAGTAGAGCATTTTATAATGAGAATTTGTGTAACTTTTTTGAATATATGCATAAAAAGTTTGGGTATGATAAATCATTGCCTATGAATACGGGAGTAGAAGCAAGTGAAACAGCAATAAAATTAGCACGTTTATGGGGATATAAAACAAAGGGAATACCACAGGATAAGGCAGAGATTATAGTAGCACGTAATAATTTTTGGGGAAGATCAATCGCAGCGTGTTCGTCATCAACCGATCCAAGTTGTTTTACCAATTTCGGACCGTTTGTTCCTGGATTTCACTTTGTAGATTTCAATAATTTGCAAGAATTGGAGGATATTTTAAAAACACGACCAAATATTGTAGGATTTATGGTTGAGCCCATACAAGGGGAGGCCGGAATTCAAATTCCTGACGACGATTATTTAGTCAAAGCAAAAATGCTTTGTGAAAAATACAATTGTTTATTGATTTGTGACGAGGTTCAAACGGGCATAGGTAGAACGGGAAATATGTTGGCTTCCCATACAATAAAACCAGACATGGTGGTATTAGGAAAGGCATTGTCTGGAGGTATGATGCCTGTATCGTGCGTATTGGGTGATAATAAAGTGATGGATTTGATAGACCCAGGAACACATGGTTCAACTTATGGAGGAAATCCATTAGGAACATCTATTGTACCTCACGCAGTAGATATTATAGAATCGGAAGGATTGTTAGAAAATGCAGAAAAACAAGGAAAATTGTTTCGAGATGAATTAAAGATATTTGTAGACTTGGGGGTATTAAAAGATGTAAGAGGAAAAGGATTATTAAATGCGATAGAGTTACACGACGAAGGAAGTGCGAATGAATTAGTGAATAAAATGATGAATAGAGGGTTATTAACAAAAGTTACACGCGAAGGAACAATAAGAATGTGCCCACCATTGGTAATAAGTGATATTGAAATGGACAACAGTTTAAACATTATTCGTAGATGTTTGTCGGATTTGTAAATTTTTAATTATGTTTTAAATATAATTAAAAACTCAATTATAAACTACTATAATTTATCGAAAAATGCACACAATGAGTGATGAACAGAGGAAGGTGGTGGACTATATACGTTCAGGAAGTAATGTAGTAGTAGATGCTTGTGCTGGTTCAGGTAAATCGACCACCATTTTATCAGTTGCGAAAGAGTTGACTGGAAAAAAAATCATTCAATTTACTTATAATTCAATGTTGAGACATGAAATCAAAGAAAAGGTAAGAGAATTAAAATTGAAAAACATAGAGGTACATACTTATCATAGTTTTGCCGTAAAACATTATTCAGCTACGGCACATACAGATACGGGAATTAGACAAATGTTGCGTGAAACAGATGGTCCAAAACGTCCATTGGAATTATTTGATATAGTAGTCTTGGACGAAGCCCAAGATATGACGACATTATATTTTGAATTGATATTAAAAATGTCGAAGGATATGTGTAGCAAAGAAAATATACATAACAAAACGGGTAATCATCGTTTTCAATTATTGGTTTTGGGAGATTATATGCAAGGGCTGTATGAGTTTAAAGGCGCAGATATAAGATTTTTAACAAAGGCACACGAAGTATGGCGTGAGTTGCCGTTTTTAGAGAATGATATTTTTAAATCGTGCATTTTAAAGACATCTTATCGAGTTACGAATCAAATGGCGAAATTTGTAAACAAAGATATGTTGGGAGAAGCACGATTAAACGCGTGTAGGGAAGGAACCCCTGTAGTTTATATAAGACGTCCAAAATTTCAGATAGAAAACATAGTTGTATATCAAATAAAGCGATTATTAGCAGAGGGAGAAAGTCCTTCTGATATATTTGTTTTGGGAAGTTCGGTAAAAGGCGCGAATAGTCATATAAGAAATATGGAAAATGTGTTAACAGAAGCTGATATACCGTGTCATGTACCAATGTTAGAGTCGGATATAATGGACGAACGTGTGATAGAAGGTAAAGTGGTGTTTTCAACATTTCATACAGTGAAAGGAAGACAGCGTAAATTTGTATTTGTAGTAGGATTTGACCAAGGTTACTTTTATACTGCACGAAATATTGATAAAGATAAGTGTCCAAACACATTATATGTGGCGTGTACGAGAGCAACACACGGATTATATCTTTTACAACAAGAGAGTTCACAGCCATTAGAATTTCTACAGCAGGCACAATTTGATATGAAACAGAGTTCATATATAGATTTTAAAGGAATGCCGCAAGGAATTATATACAAAGAGCCAGAACCCGATGAAAGTATAGTAATCATTCCAACATATTATGTAACACCAACTGATTTAATCAAATTTGTGTCTGAAGGGGTTATAGAATATATTACACCAATCTTGGACCGTATATTTGTCCAAGAAAAAACAGAAGAGGAAGACGAAGAAGAGATAAATATTCCAAGAATAATCCAAACAGAGAATGGATTGTTTGAAGAAGTAAGTGATTTGAACGGTATAGCATTACCGGCAATGTATTTTGATGAAATACAAGGTAATAAAAAGGATGGAGAACAAGTATTAAAGACGATGATACAAACAATTGTCCAAGAAACAAAAGAAAATAAGCATCTTTATTTAAAAAAAATGGTAAATGAGATACCAGAGAGTTGCGAAACACCCTCAGACTATCTTTATTTGGCGAATGTGTTTACGGCATCTCAAGAAAAACTATATTCGAAGTTAAAACAGATATCAAGACATGAATATACTTGGATAACACCAGAAATAAAGGAAAAATGTGTTTCAAGATTAAATAGAAATCTTGGACACGAGTTTAATAAAGATAATGAATTAGAAGTAGAAAAGCAATTAGTACATTATTCGAATGAACCCTTTCATGACCTTATAGACAAAGCATTATATCCATATTTTTTAAATGAGAAAAAGTTTCGTTTCAGTGGTAGAATGGATTTATTATCAAAAGATGCTATTTGGGAGTTAAAATGTACTAGTAAGATATCACAAGAACATCAGATGCAGGTTTGTATTTATTCTTGGTTATGGATGACAATTTATCCAGAAAGTCCAAGAGAGGTATATATTTTTAACTTAAGAACTGGTGAAAAACAGAAATTAGAGGCAAATTATGAACAACTAACAAATATAGTGGTTGCATTATTAAAAAATAAATACGAAGAACCAGAAATATTAGATGATGAGGATTTTTTAATTGTATGTCGAAATATAATGGGACAATATTATGAACTATCATAAAAAATATACTGGTAATATGCAGCAAATATTTTTTCTTTTTTTATTTAATTAGTGTATTCATACATTTGTCCAACACGACGCTTGTTTCCGTTCCATTCACGACTTGCTTCATCGAAATCGATATCATTGTTGTATTGAGTACTATAACGAGTATTGTAACGATGATTCGCAGGAGGTACATTTGTTTCAATAATTTCATTTTTCAAGCAATATGACTTAGGAGATAGAACATTATGTGCTAGACGAGTGTTATATGCAGGTCCACGGTGATCATTATTTACCGGATTTTCATCAAAATTAGTTTCGAGTTTCAAAATTCTGTTTCTAAGACGATTGTTATAATTACGAGTATTGGAAATACTGGTGGTTGTGGTACGGGATTGAGAACGAGTTTGCATTTTTAAAAGAAGTCAAATTTACATATCTCAATTAGTTTTTAGGTAGAATCAATTTTATGTAAAAATTTAATTTTACATATCTACACCAATATTATTAGTATTATGGGTGCAAAATTATCAACAACAAAATACAAGGGTAATAATTTTAGAAATAATAATGATAATGATGCAAAAGGGTTATCAGGAGACAAGATTAGTTTAGATGAAGTGTACGAAAGTTTAGAAGATTACAAAGAAGCAATAAACAATGTTTACAGTTTAAACGAAATATTAGACGATTACAGAAATGATTTTATTGAACAACAAGAAAAAGGAGACGATAATGCTATCAATAGTGTATTATTATCAACGCTTCATGAAAATTATGATAAGAGTGTAGCAACAAATTACTGTGAAGTAATAGAATTAGCCAAACATAAAGGTGAGGTGAATAATTGTCGTATGTTATTTTCATGTAAACAGTATGAAGAGTTAGATGGTATGAATATTTTGGGTATTAAAACAAAAAATACAACAGAAACGATTGATAATTTGTCCTATGCGTCAATTGCTACATTATTGGAACATCGTATTATTGAAATGTCTATGAAAATCCCCAAATATGGTAAAACATATATTCATTCTGGATTAAATATATGGTCTGACGGTATACGGTGTTATTTTAATTTATTAAGACCAAATCCATTAGATAATAATAGTTGGATTATGATATCTTCAGGTGTAAATTTAAAAAATTATACATCAATAAATGTATCTAATTTGAAAACATTTTCAACAGAGTATAAAATATTATTAGACAGCATAACTCAAGTAATGAATTCCAACTCATATTTAAATGTGATAGAAACATCAGCAAACGAAGCAGAGGATGTTGCAGAAAATACTATAAAAGACTCTGAAGAAAAGACTGCCTTATTTAATTTTGCACAAAAGGTATATGATAATGCTCCAAACGACCCTTATGCAAAAGCAAAGTTACAAGATGCACAAATGGCTGCTCAAACCGCATCAAGAATGGCTTCACAAGCAGTTACAAATGCTAAGGCTGCGCAATACGCATTAACAGAAGCAGAGGCCCATGTTGCTACAAAAACAACTACTTGGGAATATGGGCCAAGTGACGAACATGATAGTTTACGATGTGTTTATTCAGGATTACATCCACAATGGAATGGATTATTGGTTTCGCAATGTAACTTGCGTGGTAGTGATATGGATATACCAGGAATAACATTTAGTGTTATGAGTGATATGGAAAAATATTATCCAGTTGTAACCCATAATCAAACCGTATTATGTAGTTATAAAACAGAAATCGGATATTATATCTCAATTGTAAAGGTGATTAAACACGGTGATGAAACGCATATTCAGATGAAAGAGGCTCATTTAAATAGCATTTTTAATTATTCTGTCCAAGAACAGGAAACTAGAAATTCAGAACAACCTTATTCTTCCGAAATAGGAGATACAGGTGCAAGACCCGGTGTAAAACCGTATGTATTTATAGATCCTACAACGTGTTATATTGGTATAGGAACAAATCAACAGACTGTTAATTATAACGATGAATATTCAACAACTAAACCCAATAACTTGCAGCATGTTGTTATTAAATCAAATAATTATCCTAATATTGTAAGTACACGAATAGCGGAAAGTAGAGTTGCGAAATCAAATAACGATAAATATTTCTTTTTTGATCAATTCAGTTGTGCTACAATGAGACGTGAAAGTGAGTTATTTAATTTTAAAGAAATGTTTGAAAAATCAGAGATGGGTACAGATATAAATAATAATGTAACACAAAGATATGGTGGTGATATTTCATTTGAAATAACAGATAAGTCCAAGACGACTTGTGAAATAGGAAATGTAGGTATGGTAATAGATAAAATAGATGAAGAAGGAAATGTTTATGGTGGTTTGTCTGTAAAAACTATACCGAATATTGAAACAGTAAATGAAAAAGAAACAACCAAACCAGGAAATACTATAATGTATGTTTCAAGTGAAGGGTTATTACATATTTCAGGAGTAATGTTAGGAAGTAAAATACTACATGTCCAAGAAAACGAGGAAGGAGAAGAGGAATTGTTTTGGGGAGATAGTAAAATAATGTAAAACATATAATTATTTAAGGTTTTACTTTATGCAGATTCTTGGACAGTATTAACAATAGAATTAGTATTAGGTGTTTGAAATTTCTTACGACATCCTCTTTGATGTGCTGATAGGCTCTGTTTATTTGAACCTACAAAGTTGTTACATATGTTACAAACAAAATTACGATTTTGAACGTGAGCATATTTGGTAACAAGATATTTATCTAATGAAGGAAGTTTTATAGAATCTATTTGTGCATTCATTTTTTTCTGAAAGTCCTTCAAAGTGGTTGTAAGTGTTTCTTTTTGTAAGAGAAAATTTTGATATTCATCATTAATATCATCAAGTAGCTCTTTTGGTATATTATTTGTATCACTCAAGTTTAATTCTTGGACTTTATTTGAAAGATAATCAATAATATCTACAGCAATTCTAATCTTATCAGGAGAATATTCACAATGCTGAATATAAATAAGTATATTACCTTTATGAACATCAATATGATAATTATTTTTAAATGAAATACCCGAATATTGTGAAATAAATATACCATTCATGTTCTGTGTATCAATATCACGAATAAACTTGGCCACTTCGTCTTTGTTAATGTTATGTGAATAGTCTTTGTTTTCCAAGAGAATGTTTGGTTTATCAAGACGTTTCAAAATAAAGTCGCCAGATGCTTTCGTACCAGTGGTATCTGTAATTTCGGAAGAAGGATAGAGAGACGATAAAATAGAGTATAGATTATTTTCTCCATATTTTCCTTTATTAGAAGATGCAGTGTATTTGCTTAAAAATTGTTTGAGCTCTTCTTGGACAACATTCTGTGAAGAAATAGAATTACTAGACATTTCTTTAACACTATTGATATTATTTGTAATACGTTCTTCACTTGCAGATACATACGAGAAGAGAGGAGACTGTATATTCTGTATCATAGAGTTATATTTCAAATCAAAGTTAGTTAAGAAATCTTGGACACTCTGTTCACCAGAAGAAGATTTTACAACTTCATTTGTATAAACAGTCATTTGTGAATATAGGTCCTTGATCTTAGATTCAATATTCTCACGAATACGATTTTGCAATAGGTCTTGTGTTTTTGGAATAACATCATTCAAAACAATAGTTGTTCTGTCCAAGATATGCTGATTATTTCTATCAATAAAAGTAGATATTTTATCACTTGTTGAAATATTTCCATTACTAATCATGGTTTGCATTTCTTCTACATATTCCTTTTTAATTTGTCCAAGTTGACTGTTAATATTTTGTACAGTTTCCAATGAATTTTCTGATAGTTTTTCATTCATATCTTGGACAGATGTTCTTAGAGTTTCTAATTCTTTCTTAGAAGAAACCAAGTGCGATAATATTTGCGAGTTAATATTCGTATCTAGATCATCAGTAACATGGTTGAATATTTTGTCCAAGAATGCAATAAGCAAAAGATTTGCTTGTTCAAAGTCAATATTTGGATGTTTATTGTAAAATTCGACGATTTCTTTATTTTCAGTTTTCAAAAATTGCAATTTTGAAAATTCTCCTTTTGTCTTGGACATTATTGTATATATAAGTCCAAAATCTCTCTTTATATCATTATAAACTTAAAATAAAAGTTATTAATACTTATAAAACTTAATTTAAGTTCTTAATAAGTTATATTTAAGTTTAATTGCAACTTAAAACTTAAATATATATGAATTTCTTCTAAATATTTCTTGTATTTTTCTAAATATTTATAAAAAAGTT
>Ga0257110_1000352_pt1 | contig 23292 bp, 17 predicted proteins | sample LP_taG_7_FD_190184 | JGI IMG/M metagenome (GOLD analysis project Ga0257110, IMG submission 190184) | Marine microbial communities from Northeast Subartic Pacific Ocean, Canada - LP_J_2015_P26_10m | ecosystem: Environmental > Aquatic > Marine > Oceanic | place: Canada: Northeast Subartic Pacific...
CAAAGTTATTACAACTTAATAGAATATGTTGGAGGATTACAAGACGAGTTGCGAATGGTTAGACTTGGTAGTGATGTACTTCCTGTTTACACACAAGCAGATTGGTCTTACTACTGGAAGAAGCCAGACGTTATTGAATACTGTGAAAAACACTTTGCCAAGGTAGGTGAACTTGCAAGAAAGCTAGATGTTAGACTTTCTATGCACCCAGGACAATTTACTGTCCTTGCTAGTGACAGCCCAGATATAGTAAATAGAAGTATAGAGGAGTTTGAATATCATGTTGATTGCATCAGGTGGATGGGCTACGGAACCCAATTCCAAGACTTTAAATGTAATGTCCACATCTCCGGTCGTCAGGGTCCAGCCGGTATCAAAGCAGTCCTCCCAAGATTATCTCAAGAAGCGAGAAACTCTATTACGATTGAAAACGACGAAAACTCGTGGGGCATCGACGCCTCGCTCGAATTACAAGATGAACTCGCCCTCGTACTTGACATACACCACCACTGGATACGTACTGGTGAATACATACAGCCAACCGACGATAGATATCTACGCATAATAGATTCGTGGCGTGGTGTTCGACCTGTGATACATTATTCATACAGTCGAAACGAATGGTTACCGCAAGACTTTGCACACGACACAATGCCTAACATGGAACAGTTACTAGAGGCAGGCTACAAAAAGCAAAAACTTAGAGCCCACAGTGATTACTATCCTAACAATATAGTTAACGACTGGGCATTAACGTTCCTTGATACAGCAGATATCATGTGCGAATCCAAATGTAAGAATTTGGCTAGTTCTAAATTACTAGAACACTCCCTACAGACCAGCTAAATATTACACTAACTTCATAAGGAGAATACAATGATTAATCCAATTGATTGGGTAAAAGACAGACTAGAGGAAAGAACATCATGGGATGGCGCTATGCTTATCGCTATTGGTGTTATTGTTCTAATAGCAGGACCTTTTGCTAAGATTGCCGCCTACGCCGCTATCGGTTATGGTGCATGGACTCTTTGGAAACAAGAGTAGTCTAATTTTGAAGTATGGTTGGTATTATAATTTTGTAATATCAATCATGCTATCAATCCGTAAATTCAACTTTTTTCTTTGCTCAACACCCTTTTTTTGTGCAAACCTTTTAGGATCACATTTAGGGCAAACGTGACTATATGCGTCTGATAGTCTTTTAGGGTCTACTTTACCCTTATCCCTTTGAAATTCTTCATGACACACATCGCACTGAAACACCACCAATGTTTTTTTACGTTTATACGTATGGTGTTGTCCTTTTTTACCTTTACGGAGGAAGTATTGTATTTTACGTTCAGTTCTAATAAACATGACAAATGTATTTATAGAATTACATTCGGATTGTACAGCATAGGATAAATAAAAGAAAGAGAGATAAGATGGCAGTTGTAACACTTACAAAAAACGCAGAGGAGCATATGGCTACGATGCTAAAAGACCATGATAAGCCAGCAATTAGACTAGCTTTAAAAGGTGGAGGGTGTGCAGGTTTCAAATACGAATGGTCATTAGAGGACGAAGTGTCCAAAGATGACGAAGTAATTACATTAGAAAACGGCAAGTTTTTAATTGATGCTTCAAGTGTAATGTACTTAATAGGAGCGACAGTGGACTATAAAAAAGAAGTGTTTGGAGCATATTTTGATATTAAAAGCCCGGGTGCAACATCAAGTTGTGGTTGTGGCGAATCGGTAGGATTTTAATAAATGGCAAAGCAGAATATTAATATTGGTGTTGAGGGTAACGACGGTACTGGTGATAGTATTAGAGAATCGTTTCGCAAAGCGAATGAGAACTTTACAGAACTATATGCAGTATTTGGTGTTGGTGGATCAATATCATTTAGAAGTTTAAGTGATGTACCTGATGTATTAAGTGCAAACAGCATACCTCAAGCAAACGCGGCAGGTGATGCTATTGAAATGAAAGCACTTCAGGGTGGAACAGGTATTACTGTTTCACAGAATGCGGCGGCTATTACAATTACAAACAGTGGATCCATTATTAGTACTGATGGCATACCAAGTTTAGGTGGTCCGTTAAATGCGGCCAACCAAGGTATTGCTAACGTTAACATTTCACAAGCGGCCATTAATGCATTAAACTCAGCACACGGAACAAGTTTTACAGAAGACGATCTTGTTATTTCAAAAGGTTTTGCAGATGGTAGATATTTAACTTCAACGGGATCGCCAGGAGCGTCTGGGCAGATTAGAGTTAGAAGCGAACCTGCAGACGGAACAGGTTACACATTTACTATTTCAAGTTTCAATGCAGGCAATGTTGTTGCTAGTGCGGCTCATGGATTTACAACTACTTCAAATGGTATTTCATACACGTACAAATCAACAGGTACAGATGCAACTAACCTAACATCAGGAACAACTTATTACCTAAGATATGTAAGTGCAACAGAAATGTCAGTTCATGCTTCTAAGGCAGAAGCACAGAATAACGATGATGGAACTAGAACTAGAATAGTACCGTCAGGAGGATCTGGAACACAAACAATGACAGATGCTGACTACGATGCTACGTTGGCAGGTTATTGGATTACATCAGAGGCATTGCCAAGAGAGTCTGTAACTAGACGTCAAGGTGATGAGATGACAGGTGCATTGTACTTGAGTGACCACCCAGGATCATTTGCAGGTGCAGGACAACCAAACGGAATTACAGATAGACAAGCGGCAACAAAATACTACGTAGACAATTCAGCCTTTGCTTCAGCTACAAACTTATATGTTAGCACCAAAGGTGATGACGGAATGGCCAACGTGCCAGTTGGTAGTGAAGGTAGAGCTTGGAACTATGCTTACAAATCAGTAGCGGCCGCGGCGGCTAAAGCAGAAGAAGTTATAGTAACTTCTCCATTAGGAATTGGTCCTTACAGACAAGCAATTACATACAATAGTGGTGCAAGTAATTCACAAGTAGCAACAAGTGGTGTTACTAGTTCAAGTGGCTACGAAGAAGTAAAAGTTCTTACAGATGCTAACTTAAGATTCATTAGAGAAGAAACTATTGCGTACTTAAACGTAACTTATCCAACTTACTTGTTTGATAGAGCTCAGTGTAGAAACGATTTAGGTTTAATTGCAAATGGTATCATACTAGACATACTAGATGGTACAACTGCAAACTATCACAGTAGAAACGCAGGTTTAAGATATTACAGTACTGCAAGTGGACAAAAAGCAAGACAGTCACAACTAGCAGAAACAATTGGTGCTATTACATTCGCCAAAGCATTACATGGTAAAGTTATTACTAATGTAATGGAAACAACATTATATCAAGGTCAGTTTGCTGTAAGAACAATTGGCTTAGGTGCAAACACTTTATCAATAAACACAGGTAGTAATGATTATGCTCACACTTATGTAAGTGGTGGTACAGTTACATTTAATGGTACCGCACATAACATTTCAACTGCAACTTACGATCATGTTAATGGTATTGTTACTGTTACAACTGCAACTAACCACGGTGCAGTAGCAGGCGATATTGTTACAGTAGCAAACATAACTTGGAACTGTTCATTAGGTAACAAAGTATATCCAGAGATTGCTGTACAATCAACAGACGTTGCACAGGTAGTTGATGCAGTAGGACAATCAGCAGTAGCGGCAAAATGGGATATTGTTTCAACAATTATTACAGGACCAACTATTGCAAGTGCTCCGCAACTTGTTGAAGGTAGCACATGGTCAATTACAATATCAAATGGTAGCATTGGATATGTTGATCAAAACATATCAAGCAACCAAGACTTGATTCCAGGTAAACTTGTTGTAGGTAAAACTTCAGGTGCTGTTGGTAGACTTGTAAAAATTACAGCAGGTGCTACACACGACACATTAGAATTAGAACTACTAGAGCCAAAGACCTTTACAGTAGGTGAAGAATTAGATTACGGTAACAAAACTTCAGTAAAGAATATTAGTATTCATGTTGAGTCAGGAACATACAAAGAACAGTTACCAATTAGAGTACCAAACGGTGTATCAATCAAAGGTGACGAATTTAGACGTGTTATAATTGAACCAGTAGATGGAGTTTCAACTTCACAATGGCGTAACGTTTACTTCTACAGAGAACCTACATTTGATGGCATTGACTTAAAAGCTACTTCCGACCCATATGCAGTAGAACTTTTAACTCTAAACAAAGAATATTTAAAAGACGAAACTGTTGCATGGATCGACGCACAGATAGCCGTTGGCACAGGCATATGGAGTGGCTTTACATACGATAAGAAAAAGTTTGAAGTTGATACCGGTAGAGTTCTTGATGCATTAATTTATGATATCAAACACGGTGGTAACGAAAAGTTTTGGGATCATGCTAACACATACTACGATGGAACAAGTTCAAACATTACTGGTAGAGAAGCACAAACAAAAGCAGGGTTCGATCAATTAAGTTCTATTACTAGAACGTATATTTTAGCCAATGCGGCTCATACAAGTTTACAGACAGTAACAACACAGACTACCAACAGTAACAATGGTGAAACTGCCGCAGTTACAAAAGTAAACACACAGTTTACATTCCTTGGTAGTGTTCTAACAGGTGGCTTAGGAAGTTTACCTACTTTAGAATCTAGCAGTTATGGTTATCATTACCTAACAGATCACACAGACGCATCAAGTACAGCTAAGAACAACAAAGACATGGATGTCTTCTTAATGGACGATGCAACTATATTAAGAAACATCAGTGTTAGAGGACATGGTGGGTTTATGTGTGTACTAGATCCAGAAGGATCAGTATTAACTAAATCACCTTACATACAAACTGCTTCAAGTTTCTCACAAAGCATTAACAAGAAACGTTTTGCAGGTGGTATGTTTATTGATGGTTTTGTAGGAAATCTAAGAACAAAAATTTTAAGTACAAATACAGCATACAGCATTAACGTACAAAGTGAAACAGGTGAAGGTCTAAGAATAAAAAGACCTCAGGTACCTTGTCCATTCTATGTTGATGGTGTACGTTACCAAGTTAATGCCGTTACAGCTTATGACCAAGCGGCAGGTACAGCTACACTAATATTAGATCCAACATCAGGACCATCAGGTGTTGGTTACACTCTAAACACACCTTATGCAATTACCTTACAAACTGCTGGTAATAGAAGTATGTTGGCAAACGACTTTACACAGGTTAACGACCTAGGTTATGGTACAGTTGCAATTAATACAGCATTATCAGAACTTGTATCACAGTTTACATATTACAACGAAGCGGCCTACTATGCAGGAACAGGTGCTGAGATTAGATCATTAAACGGTTCCAATGCTTATGGTACATACGGATTAGTATCAACAGGCAGTGATCCAAACGAAGTACCAGATGATATTGTACTAGACAAAAACATGGCACAGACTGCTAAGATCTTTGACGATGGTGGTGATTTTGATCACCCAGTGGATCAGTTGTTCATTTACGTTTATGACACAGAATTTCTTCCAACAGTAGGATCAGAAGTTGAAATAGATCACGGTGGGGTACTTGGTACAACTAGATATGAAATTACTACTATACAACAACCAACAGCACCAAGTTCACCTCCAACAGGAACTAGAAGTAATACAGTTTACAAATTAAACTTGGCAACAAGTGGTGCTAACACTACAAGTTCAACAGGACTTAAAGCAGTACTGGCAGACGACCAGAAGGTAATGATACGATCAAGTTCATCGTTCCAATTCTCAGGTGTTGAGTCAACTACAACAAGACCAAGTTCAGCTTTAATATTTGATGAAGCAGAAACAGTTTATAGAACACTAGCATTTAATACTACAGACTCATTAGGGGCTACATTAGGTTCAGGTGTAAGACACATTAGATTTGATAGTCCATATGATTATATCAAACTAGTTATTGATAACACAAATGCCGCACTAACAACTCATGCTGGTGCAGGTGGAACTACAATGGGTAACACAGCAGGTGATGATGTCATCGCTGTTGTAACTATTACATCACAAGAACAAAAAGATAGACTTAACTCAGGCGATATGATATTTGTTTGGGACGGTAAGACACACCAAATTACAGGATACACACAAAGATCAGGATTTGGTACTATTGCAATCACAGATGTTTCTGGTAAAGAAATTAACACAACTAGTTTACAAACTGGTATCCATAGTACAATGGTTAATTCAAGTTCAGTGGTTACACTACGAGCTGGATTGGCCGCTACTGAAGGTGGTGAAATTACAATTAACATTTCCACTTGTAGAGCAACAGGACATGATTTCTTAAACATTGGTACAGGTGGCTTTAATACTAGTAACTATCCAAACAGTACATTTGGTGCCGCTACACAAATCAAAGACCAAACAAAAGAAACAGACGAACGAGACAAAGGTAGAGTATTCTACGTAAGTACAGACCAAGATGGATTCTTCCGTGTAGGTAAATTCTTTACAGTTGACCAAGGAACTGGTACAGTTACATTTAGTGCAAGTATTGCCTTAAGTAACTTAGATGGTATTGGATTCAAACGTGGTGTTGTTGTTGGCGAGTTTAGTGCAGACGACACAATGGTTGATAACGCCACTGATGCTGTTCCAACAGAGTCAGCAGTTAGAGGTTATGTTAATAAGAGATTAGGTTGGGATCATTCAGGTAACGCGGTTAGCGGTCAAATTGGTCCAGGTGCGTTAGCACAAGATGGTTCAACATCAATGTCTGGTAACTTACCAGCAGGTGGATTTAAGATTACTAATTTAAGTGATCCTTCAAGTAACCAAGACGCGGCAACTAAATCATATGTTGATGGATTAATTACAGCTGGTGATACAATTCCAGAGAACATCGATGTTGAAACTAAAAACATTGGTGGCAATCAGTTATTCCTTACAACTGGATTATACAGAATGTACACAGCACCTGCAACAGGTGGTAACTTTACTGCTGGTTCAGTTATTACAGGAAGTAATACAGGCGCAACAGGAACACTAGTTGAAGTTAAAAACATTACACGTAACGCAGTAGCAGAGAATTTATTAATTTACACAGCTACCAGTGGAGTATTTACTTTAGCTGATATAGTTAGTCAATCAAGTAATACAATTACTGCACAAGCTAAAACACTTCCAACTATGGAATATGCGAATGCTGTAGGACACGCAGATACAGATGTTAACGTGGTAGTAACTAGAACAGCATCAGACGTACAAGCAGAATTGGCTCTAAGAGCAGATAGAATTGTTAACGCAGACGTTAATACTAACGCAGGTATATTACAAAGTAAGTTGGCATTAAATGCCGCAACTACAAGAGCGAATGCTACAGGTATTACACAAAATGATTTAGGTGTTGCTAGTTTCGATAGTGATATGTTCACTGCAACTGGTGGCTTTATTACAATCGAGAACGATGCGTTAAACTATAAAAAACTTATTAATATTGCAGACGGTACAGCACTAGGTAGAGCCGCAGGAGATTCAAGTACAGGTGATGTAGCTGAAGTTCCTTTCGCAACTATCGTTAGTGAAGGTGGCGGTGTTATTGAAACCGTTAGTACAACAGGTGCCGCGAACGCTCTTGTTAAAACAGATGGTTCAGGTAATGCAACTGTACAAGGATTAAAAGTTGATAGTAATTTAATTATTGATACATCAGGTACAGAAGTACAATTTACAACACCTGGTGGTACTCAGTTTATGACATCAGCGGGTACTGTTAAACCAACTGTAGCATTTCCAGGAAGTATTGACATTGGAGCAACAGGAGTTACACAAGGTTCGTTCCAGGCTAACTCGGCACTGGCTGGCGAAAGCAGACTAGCAGTTGATTGGATACACAGTAGCTTTATTGAAGCACCAGGTGAACTTGATGCAAACTCAACAGGTATTGGTATTGGTGCTAACACAGGTTATAGTAGTGCAGGACAAATTGCATTGGTGGCAGACGGAGCAAAGGTTACATACGCAACATCAAGTGCATTGTTACCAGGACTAGATAATGTTTATAACATTGGTTCAAGCTCATTAAGATACAATACAGTTTATGCGGCTACATTCAGCGGAACAGCTACACAGGCACAATATGCTGACTTGGCTGAGATGTATGTAAGTGATGCAAAATACGATATAGGTACAGTTATAATATTTGGCGGTGAACACGAAGTTACACAAGGTACAATCCATAAGGATACAAGAGTAGCAGGTGTTGTTTCAGAGAATCCAGCTTACTTAATGAATAGTACACAGGAAGGCGAACACGTTATTCCAGTAGCACTAACAGGTAGAGTAAAAGTTAAGGTTGCAGGTATTATACACAAAGGTGATATGCTTGTAACTTCTAGTGTTAAAGGTCATGCATCAAAAGGCATTGATCCAACTGTAGGTACAGTACTAGGTAAAGCACTACAAGATCATTTAGAACCTGGACATGGCGTAATTGAAATGGTAGTGGGTAGAGTATAATGGCACAACAAAATATAAACATAGGTTCAAGTGCAAACAAAGGTGATGGAGATCCGATAAGAACAGCCTTTAGTAAAGCAGAAAGCAACTTTACAGATATCTATACAAGATTGATTGTTGTAGAAGGTGCAACAGGTACAGGTAATCCAGGTGGTGCAGTTATACAGCAAAGCATCATTGGAGATGTTATAGGAAGTGATTCAACTGTAATTGTTAACCATGCTACAAGCACAGTCACAGCACAAAACATAGTAGGAAATTTAAAAGGTTCAGTTGTAGCAGATGACTCAACAGTAATCATTGACGGTGTAAGTGGTACTATTCCTTATTCAGTATTAAGTGGTACACCAACTATACCAACAAACAACAACACATTAACAAACGGTGCTGGATTTATTACTGCAAGTTCAACAGAAGCTTTAACAAACAAATCAGGTAACGTATCAATGTTTACAAACGATAGTAATTACTTAACGGCTGAAACAATTACGTTAACAACACTTAAAACAGAGGTAGCGGCAAGTACAGATTTCGCTGACTTCCAAACAAGGATAGCGGCACTATAAATATGTTAGTAGGAAAACAAAATGGCAAATAGAATACCACTAGTAGTAGATACAACTGAAAACAAGATTAAAGAGTTACCAGTAGGTGATACTTTAGATCTTGGGGGTTCAGGTGTTACAAATGTTGGAACAATAAACGCAACAGACATAAGAATCAACAATGTATCCTTTAACAACCCATTCAGTGGTGACTATAATGATCTAAGTAATAAACCAATTATTCCAACGGTACCAAGTGCATTAAGTTCATTTTCAAATGATGTTGGCTACTTGTCTATTGGAACAACTTCAGATCAAATAGTAGAAGGTACAACTAATTTATATTTTTCAAATGCAAGAACAGACGCTCGTATACAAGCATCAACGTTACAAACTTTAGGTAATGTAGCAACACCTGGTTCAGGTGATGATGGTAAAGTTGTATACTATGATCATGCAACAGCAAGTTTCAAATTTACAACTACGGTAACAGAAGCTGATACATTAGACACAATTTTAACCAGAGGTAATGTTTCAGATAAAGACATATATGTTGATAAAGTTTATTTTAAAAACGTATTCGCAACATTGGCAGACTTACCAAATGCAGGTACATACCACGGTATGTTCGTACACGTACACGCAACAGGTAAAGCCTACTTTGCACACGCAGGTGCTTGGATACCACTAGCACAAGAAAGTGGTGGAACATTATTACAAGTAGCGGCTGATGATTCAACAGTTAGAAATATTGGCTACGGTGAAACATTACAAATTGCAGGTGGCGGTGGAATAACTACAGCCTCAGATGCAGAAGGTAAAATTACGATTACAGCATCATTAAACTTAGATGATATCAATGATGTAGTTACAACAGGTGCTACAAACGGACAAGCTCTTGTTTGGGATAATGCACAAAGCAGATGGGAACCAGGAAACGTTGCAAGTTCTATTTCAGAAATAGGCGACTTAACAGATGTTAATGTTACAACCGTTGCACCGCAGAATGATTATGCTTTAAGTTGGGTAGCAAGTTCAAACGAATGGAGACCTCGTGCATTAAACAATGTTAATGCCGCAACAATTACAGCAACCACAGATGCTACAGCGGCAACACAGTTTCCGTTATTTGTATCAACCAATGGTGGTGCTTTACAAACAGCTAGAACAGATGCAAACTACAATTACAATCCAAGTACAAATGTATTAAGTGTACCAACACTTAACGGTACCACTGTAACTGTAACAGACGTAAACATAAGTGGTACACTAGACAACGGTACAAGTGAAATTACAGTTGGCACACACCTTAAGATGGCAAGTGCCGCAGAAACAAGATACTACGCAGGAAACAACGCAAATTATAGTGCCTTTAGAGCACCAGCTACACTATCAGGTAACATAACATTTATTTTACCAGACGGTGATGGTAGTGCTGATCAAGTTTTAAGTACAAATGGCGCAGGAGCACTAGCTTGGGTAGACCAAAGTGGTGGTGGCGGAAGTACACAAAACTTATTTGAAACAATAGCAGTATCAGGACAGACAAACGTTGTAGCCGATTCGGCAACAGATACACTAACACTTGTAGCAGGAACCAATGTAACAATTACAACTAACTCGGCGGCAGACACAATTACAATTAATGCGGCAGGTGGCGGTGCTGGAGGAACTCCAGGTGGTTCTGATACACAGGTTCAGTTTAATGACGCAAGTTCATTTGGTGGTGATGCAGGATTAGTTTATAACAAGACAACTGATACACTAACAGGTATCAATGTTGCCGCAACAACTATTACAGCAACAACAGTAACAGCAGATACATTACAAACATCAGGAACTGGTATACCAACATTTACAAGTGCAAGTAATATTATACTTGATGCCGCAAATGCAGTAGTACTACAAAGAACTCCTTTAAGACTAGGAAGTTTTGATCAAGATGGAATTAACTCTTTATCTCCTAATCCAGGTGATGTAGTTTACGATCAAAATGCAGGAGATATGGTATTTTGGAATGGTAGTGCTTGGGTTGGGTCAGGACAACAGTTTGGATTTAGCATAGGTGCTGATGACTCTACAATGCAAGTTGTTAGCAAAGGTGAATCAATTAAGATTGCTGGCGGAACAGGTATTACAACTTCAAGTGATACAGAAGGTAATATTACAATTAACCGTGGTAACATGGACCTTGATGATCTTGCTGATGCAACTATAACAACACCAAGTGCAGGACAGTATTTAAAATGGAATGGTAGTGCTTGGGTTAACGATACTATATCAGCAGGTATTAGTATTAGTACACCAGCCGCAGGCGACATGGTTTATTACAATGGTAGTGCTTGGGCGGCGACACAAGGACCAGTTTATTATTACACAGTAACATCAAATGGTTCAAGTTCATATAGATTTGCAGGACCAGGTGTAACTTCAACAGCTGATAATCCAGCATTTACTTTATACAAGGGTGCAACTTATATCTTTAATAACACTACTGGATCAGGACACCCATTTGCAATTAGAACAGGCAGTGGTGGCAGTTCATTTACAGAAGGTGTTAGCGGAAGTACTACAGGAACACAAATATTTACAGTACCGCATGAACCAAGTGATACGTCATTGGTATACCAGTGTACTATTCATGGTGGCATGGTTGGTAACTTAACAATAGTTTAGGGGTTACTATGTCAGAAAAACATTACGTTGTTTCATTACACAAAGGGGTAGATAAGGAACAGTTCTTAAATGAACTGAATACTTCTACGTCTATTACTGACGTTCCTGATAGAGAAGTTTCTACAGTAAACGCAAGACCAAGTAGTAAAAGAATGGTAGAGGTTGCTCTTACAGATGCAGAAGCAACTGCATTACTAGGTGACTCAAGAGTAGGTGGCGTAAACGAACCTTTAGTTTGGGACGATGAATGGTTAGACTACGAACAAGAAGAAAATTGGACTAGAGATAACACTAGTACTATAAGAGGTAATTGGGGATTCCGTAGACACATAGTAGAAAACAATCCGTGGGGTTCAGGTTCTCAAAATGTTGATCTAGGTGGAACATACGATTATCATTTAGATGGTAGTGGTATAGATTACATACACCAAGAAACAAAATTTAGATATGATCATGAACAATGGAACGATGCAAACGGCAACAGTCGTTTACAACAGTTTCAATGGAACACACTTCCTAACTGTTCTTCTATATCAACTTTAGATTATTCATCAACATCAGGAAACAGCTATCATGCAACCCATTGTGCCGGAACAGCAGTTGGTAAAGATTATGGCTGGGCCAAGAATGCAAATATATTTTGTTTGGATATGGGAACAGTAAACTCAAGCTATTGGTTTGATGCTATTAAAGAATTTCACAAAGCAAAATCTATTAATCCTCTTACAGGATTTAAGAGACCAACAGTAGTAAGTGCTAGTTGGGGATATAAAGCATACTTCACTAACATTACAGATATACAGTTCAGAGGATCAAGTGTTGGTACTGTTAAAAGCAACCAATACGGAATGATTGGTGATAGCTCAAATAGATTCAATGCACAGATTTACAATCTTATGGCAGAAGTAGAAGAAATGCAAGACGAAGGTGTACACTATCATAAGAGTGCAGGTAACCAAGGACAAAAACTTTGTTTAAGTTCAAGTGATGTAGACTATAATAACTACATAACAAGAAGTACAAACACAGGAACTATTACCGCAGGTAATCCTATATACTACAACAGAGGAGCAGGTAACATTGGTCCTGATACTATTGTATGTGGAAACTTAGATAGTGCATTATATGGAAGTGATGAATGTTGCCAGGCAGGTAGTGACAAAGGTCCTAGAGTAGATGTTTATGCGGCTGGTACAGATATTGTTAGTGCATACAATACTAGTAATACATCAGTATATAACTTAACAGGAACATCAATGAGTACTCCTCAGATAGCAGGAATGAGCTGTTTGGTACTACAACTTAATCCAGGATTTACTCCTGCGATGCTACGTGAATGGTGGCATAAGAATAGTATTAAAGGACAGCTATTTCAAGGACCAACAGATGAAAATACTCCATCAACATTCTTTGCCAATAGTAGAAATTTAATGAGTCCAGATGCAACTTCAAACAGAATTGCATTTTTAGGAAACAAAAATAAACAAAAAACTTTTAGCAAAGCTAAAGGACAAGACATAACAGGTCCAACTGGATTTAAAGCGAGTGGTAACTAATGGCACAAGAAGAATACAGAGTAATTACAAATAAGGGAACTGATGTAGCTGAAATAGATCAGCTATTACAGAGAGACACTAGTAGTGATGCTGGTGTTGATTCAAATATTATTCCTGATAGAACTTGTGATGTTTCACACGCAAAAGCAACTAACAATAGAATTACTTGTTATATGCTTGAACCAGAAGAAGCAATAAAATTAAAAGCTGACGGAAGGATCAAAGACGTTGAACCTTCTAGCACAGACCAAGCAAGAGAAATGTTTGCAGTACAAAATGCTCAATTTCAAAGAACAACTACCAATGGACAAAATGATAAGAACTGGGGATTGTATAGACACATACTTAAAGATTGGGAACAAAGCCAAGCAAGTAATACTTTCACCGGTGACTATAATTACACACTAGACGGAACAGGTGTTGACATTGTTATTCAAGATGACGGTGTTGATCCAACAGGACACCCTGAATGGAATGATTACAATGGTACAACAAGATTCCAACAAATAGATTGGTATGCGGCATCAGGTGTAACAGGTTCAATGCCAGCAAACTATTATACAAACGGTTATTCAGATTCAAATCCTGCAGGTGCTCACGGTAGTCATTGCTGTGGTATTGCCGCAGGAGCAACTTACGGTTGGGCCAAGAATGCACAATTATTTTCAGTAAGATTATTTGGTGGATCAGCGGCTATGAATGGCAACGACATTTATGATGTTATTAGAGAATGGCATTTAAAGAAACCAATTGATCCTAACACAGGATTTAGACGTCCTACTATTGTAAACCAGAGTTGGGGTTATAGTTGGTACTATAGTAACAATGCCGGGGCACAACTACAGAGCATATTTTTCAAAGGAGTTGATCAAAGTATTACTCCAGCGACTTTTAGTAGTTCATTTATAAACTACGGAATGACTAATACCAAACACCCTACACAAAATAGTTTTGCAGACACAGAACAAGAACTGTTAACTGACGCAGGTATTATTTGTGTCAAGGCGGCTGGTAACTCATATCACCCTTTTGCGTACGGAACAACAGGCGAGTACGGTAGTGACATTTATAACAGTTATTACACAATAAATCAATACCACAATGGACAAGGTGTGCCATCAGGATCACCTGTGTATTATAACAGACCAAGTTCACCGCATAGTGAAGCTACTTTATTTGTTGCAAACATGGATTCAGCACAATATGGTACTGACGAAAAAGTTAGAGTTGACAGTGAGCGTGGACCAAGAGTAGATATTATTGCCGCAGGTGATGATATTTCAAGTGCAACTAGTCAAGTAAGCTCATACAGTGGTAAACAATTTTATCCAGGAAGTAGCACACACTATATGGCTAAAATTGGTGGTACTAGTATGGCGGCTCCACAGATAACTGGAATGGGTGCTTTATGGTTACAAGCAAATCCAGGTGGTACAGCAACAGACTTTAAAAAATTCTTAAAAAATAACTCTACAGCAACAGCATATGATAGTGGTACAGCAGAAAGTTTCAGTTACGGCAACAGTTATCCACGTTTATATGGTGCTCCTAATAGAGTAGCACATTGGCCTTATAATAACCCAAATCCTTTAAGGTTTAGAGGAACTAATGGCAACGACCAATAGATAAATACAGTATAGGATAAGAGAAAAAATGGCGTTACAAACAATAAACATAGGAACACTAGCAAACGACGGAACAGGTGATGATCTGCGTGAAGCATTTATTAAAGTTAATCAAAACTTTGATGACTTAGATCTACGTTCTCCGGAGTCTACAACTGTTAATAACTTAGGTAATACAGGCGAAGGCGTGTATGCACAAACAGTTGGTGCTCAAATACAGTTGAAAAAACTAGTATCTGGTTCTAATGTAACACTAACAAGTTCTACTACAGGAATTACAATAAATGCTACAGGCGGTCTACAACAATTAAATGTTGTATCTGACAGCGGTAGTACACAACTAGCAGACGGACAAACTTTAAACATATTTGGAGGTGCAGGAGCATCAACAACATTAAGTGGAAACGTCTTAACAATTAACTCTACTGCTGAAGTAAAGTCGGATACCACACCAGAATTAGGTGGTAATCTAGATGCAGGTGGAAATGATATTTCTAATGTAAATACACTGACAGCTAGTAATATTAATGGTCCGTTAACTGGTAACGTACAAGGATTAGTATACGGAGTTGATATTAGAAATATTGAACCAAACACGGCAGGTTTTGATTTTGGTCAGTTAAGTAACGATATTAGAGGATTGTCAGATTGGTTAGTATACCAAACTGATATTGACTTTGGTGCAGTACTGACACCTGATCCTAGAAACTTTGACGCAGGAGTGATAACTTAAAATGGCAACACTAACAATTACATCAAACGGATTACCTAACCCAGCACAATTTGGGAAACCATTTAATAACAATGCGTTTTCACCAAGTGCCAATGTAGCATCAGCACAATCTTATAACTTTTCATTTCAATATAGAGGTGGAACGAATACAGCTAACGCACAATTAACAGCACCCCTTACTCCATTAGGAATAATGAATAATGGTGTTGTATTTTACAGCCCATCAGCAGGTGTTGGACAAGTACCTCCAGGATTAGATCCAACTACAGATGCACCAGGTACAGGGTTTGAATATAATGCAGTACAATTTAGATCAAACTATGGTGGAGATGATGCAGGTGGTTGGCCAGAATTAAGCGGACAGTATCACTATATGTCAGGAATGTTTTTAAACTTACCTACAAGTTCATCAGAAGCAAGTGCAGGTTGGAATACAGCAATGGTTTCAGGTGCAACTCCGGCGGCAACTTATTACACAGGAAGTAACTTTGGTGGTGATCACTTTAGACACGCAGATGGACATAGTAAAATTATAGGTTACTGTTTTGATGGTTATCCTATTTACGGACCTTATGGTTATTCAGACTATAACGATCCTACTTCAGTAGTAGTTAGAATGACAAGTTCATATCAATACTATTCAACAGAACCAACAGGGCGTGGTTACTTATATGGTGCCAAAACAGCAGGTACATTTACTGGCGATCACGAGTATCAAGTAGGAACAGGAAACTTAGATGAATATAATGGTAGATTTGAAAAAACTCCAGATTACCCAAGTGGCACATATTGTTATCATTTATCAGTAGATGCTAGTTTACAGCCTGTTTATCCATACATTGTTGGCCCAAGCACAAAGCAACAAAGAGCATATTAATAGCTAACACAATCCGATAAATACTGTAACAGTAAGGATTTGATATGGCAACACCACAGTGGACACAAAATTCAGGATTTAGTTTAGGAACTCTACAAGAAAGAGTTACTACTTCTATCACATTACCTATTACACCAGGTTCATCTAGTGGATCAGGTTTTGATCCAGGTACAACAGAAATTAGTCTTCCAGCACAAACAAAAGTTGAAAATGGTACAACAATTACTATTACTAAGACGTGGACACAAGATGGAGGATCAGTAACATACACTTATCCTATATCAGTTAGAGTACCAACTATACCTGCACTATTACAGAAACGTTGTCCTGTAGCAATTTTATTGCACGGATCAGGAGGCAATGGTGCTAACGAAATTACTGAATGGCAAAATACTTTAGGTGACCATATTCTTATTGCTCCAACAGGTTATAACAATGCTTGGAACGTTGCATCTGAAACAAGCAAAGCACCTGATATAGAATTTTTACAAGACCTTGTTACACAACTAAAAACATTTGTAAACGTTGATACTACTAAAATTAGACTAGTAGGTTACAGTAACGGTGCGGCATTGGCCAACAGAGCATTTGTACAGATGGACGATACTAGTATAGACTCAGTAGTATCAATAGCGGCACAGTATTTTGATCCGCAACTTAGAAATGGAACATTTTATTTTCCAAGTGGAGTAACAGGTACAACTACAGTAGAATATAATACTTCAAAAGAACCTTATAGTCCAAGAAAATATATTAGTATACATGGAACAGCAGATTCAGTTATTCCTTACACAGGAGGAAGTCATGCATTTGGATATAGTTTTGTAGATGCACAAGAAAGTGCTTTCCAAGTAGCAAAGACACAAGGGTATATAGGAGGTAAGATTCCTGATGCTGTTGGTGTGTATTATGGACTTACAGGTATCTACTATTATTCATATCAAGGTGGTGCTGTTATACATTATAAAACAGCTGACGATCATGGACTAACTGATGATCAAAAAACAGTGGTAGGAAGTAACTTACAGATTTCTATAGCAAGTGCTCCTGATATTTTCTTAGAAGCAGGATCTGTAACAGATATTAATCTAAACACAGACATTATATCACTTATTAGTGGAGAACTTCCACCTGGTATGCGTTTAGAAGATAATAAAATTACAGGTACTCCATTCGAAGTTAGTAGAGATACAACATATGAATTTGTTTTAAGAGCTCAAAACAGCGACGGTGTTAGAGATAGAACTTATCTAATTACAATACAAGGACCTGATGTTCCGGTATGGACAACAAACCAAGGTAAACTTCCATTAGGACCTAATAACAGTTTTTATATTTTAGATAGTAGTGTAGTTGATTTTCAATTAACTGCCATTGATGCAGACTTACCCACAGGGCAAAGTTTAGAATACTTTATTGGTGACGGAGACGGTACGCTACCTCCAGGAATAACGCTAACCACAGATGGAAAACTAGTTGGCATTGTTGATCCAATACTAGGACTAGATGCTCGTAGTGGAAACGGATTTTACGATAACGCACAGTACGACTCATATGCGTTTGACTTTGGAATGAGAAGTGCAAACGGTTTTGAAAGTTATTACTACGATACGCAAGGATATGATTATGCTATTCCTACACAAAGTCCAAGAAAATTAAATAGAACATACGAGTTTACAGTAAGTGTAAGTGATGGTGATACTATCGAGAAACGTAAGTTTCAAATCTTTTTAGTTGGTGATGATTTCCTACGTGCAGATAATACTGTTATGCAGATTGGCACAGGAATATTTACTGCTGATAATACTTACTTGAGAACTCCGCTTTGGTTAACTCCAGCAGACTTAGGTTTCAAAAGAGCAAACAACTATATAACATTATTTTTAGAAGTGTTTGATCCTAATTCACTAATAGGTGTTTTAAATTACGAGCTACAAGCTAACAACGATGATGGTAGTGCAAGTACGTTACCTCCAGGAATGCTAATAGATGTTAGCACAGGTGAGATTGCAGGTCGTGTACCTTATATGCCTGCGGTAACTAAAGAATATAAATTTACTGTATCAGCAAAAAGATATACATCAGTTGATAAGACAAGTTTATTAGCTGAAAAATTAAAAACATTTACTGTAAGAGTATTAGGTGAAGTTGAAAGTACAATTACTTGGAATACACTAGCGGCACTTGGTAGCATTAATGCAAACTTTGTTAGTACCTTTAGTGTAAGTGCAACAACTACAGTAACTGACACATCATTACTTTATGATGTTACACTAGGAAGTTTACCATCAGGACTTAAACTAAATCACAACGGAGAGATTGTTGGTAAAGTAAGACAGTTTGCAACTGGTAATGATTTAGGATTAACAACCATTGACGGAAATGACTTTTCAATGGACGGTGGTACAAGTACTATTGATAGAAAATTTAAGTTTACAATAAGAGCTAGAGATAGATTTGGATTTAGTGCAACTACTAGAGAATTTAATATTATTGTTAGTGATCCAGACAACATCACATACAGTAACCTCTACGTAAAACCCCTTCTAAAAAGCACACAGAGGTCTGCATACACGAACTTTATTAGTGACCCTAATGTGTTTACACCCAGTTCAATTTATAGACCAAATGACCCTGAATTTGGATTACAGAAACAAGTTAAGATGCTTGTATACTCTGGATTGGAAACTAAAGAGATTAGAGACTATATTTCAGCAACTAGAAAAAATCACAAAAGAAAAAGATTTAAACTAGGTGCTGTTAAAAGTGCTGAAGCCAGAAAAGCAGGAACTAGTAATTCGATATACGAAGTAGTATATGTTGATGTTATTGATCCTGTTGATATAACACACGGCACAACTAAAGTAAGAGCTTTAGATACTATTAGGAATGACAGGAAGATTACTGTTGATAGTGTTGAGTATGAAACAATGGACGATGCATCTAGAGAAGGTGCCGGATTGGCAGTATTTGAACTTGTTAATTCAATAGGACAAACTATATTAGTTAGAGCTTTAGGCAATGACTTAAACATAATGTCACGAGGTGGTGGAAGTGTTACTATAGATGCCAATGGTATTATTCAGGTTGTTACTAGAACAGGAGCAACTTTAACAGCAGGTAAGATTGCTACAACATCAAGTGATCCATTTAGATTTAGACCAGATGGCACACCAGTTAAGGTATCCAGTGATGCTGTTAAAATTAGTGATCCAAACAACCAAACTAGATATATTAGTAATATTACTAATATGAGAGACAATCTAAGCAACGTAGGTAAAACTGAGCAGGACTTTTTACCATTATGGATGTCTACTCCACAATCAAATTCAGTAGAAGAATTAGGGTATGTAACTGCTATACCTTTATGCTATTGTAAACCGGGTACAAGTGCCCAAATAATATTAAATATAGCAAATAATGGCTTTGATTTCCGTCAATTAGACTTTGATATTGACAGATATGTAATTGACAACACTACTGGCAGTAGTGCAGAGCAATATATTCCATTCGGAAATTACAGCTTTAATGTTTAGCAGGATAAATATATACACTAGAGAGGAACAACAATGGCAAGTAATATAGACAGTACAAGTATTGATGCAACATTTCCAGTCGCAGGACAGGATAACGATTCACAGGGTTTTAGAAACAACTTCAATACTGTTAAGAACAATTTTACAGCGGCTAAGAGTGAAATTGAAGCACTTCAAACTAATACCGCTAAACTAAATGCTTCAAATGACTTTCTAGGTAATGATGTTAGTGGTGCAAACTTAATTGCTAACACAGAAAAGATTTATGCTGGTGGTACTATTACATCACCACAAAACGTTAGTTTCACTAACGGTAACTACCAAACATTTACAATAGGAAATAGTCTTACACTTACATTTGCAGATTGGCCAACAGCTAACAAAGTAGGTAAGATTAGAATAGTACTATTGGATACATTAGGTGACAGTACAACAAGAACTGTTACTTGGGCAACATCAGGTGGCGGAGCCATTAAATATGGTCCAGGCTTTCCTAGTCCATTTGTTGTCGAGTCAAACGTAAACCCAGTTGTTATAGACTTTTGGACCAGTGATGGCGGAGTTACTGTATATGCTGAGTACGTTGGCGTCTTTACTTAATAGGTACAAATTATGGATCACCCTCTAGGAGAACATACTCCGAACCTTTCGGACCAACAACTAGATGAGAAGGTAAGTTTACTGACTAAAAAGTACTTCCAAACACGCAACCAAGAAGCAAGAAACCAAATTACACTATTACTTGATATGTACAAGCTCGAATTAATCGATCGCTCAGAAAGAAAACGAGCAGATGGATCCAATAAAGATCTTGACAATTTGATCAATATCGAGTAAAATATACTAATGCTGATGAAAACTGACAAACTAGGTATACCACGATTCTCGAACAAAGATCTACTAGATATGATCTACACAGGTCATATTGACAAATGCCATGTGGTATTATGTGATCCAAATGATGATATTGACAAGTTCAATAAACACGCAAAAGAACAAGGTATATCAGAACTTAAGAAATATGTTCCTTTAGATGTAGACAAAGGAAAGTTTGACAATACATTACAGTCAGAATGGTTTATGCCTGACCAATATAAGAAAATGGATATTGAAGAATATATTATTGGTAAGTGTAAAAACTCAGAAGAAGTAATCAGAGTAGAAACAGAATTAAGAGCTTTTGAACAAAGAAATATGTATAACTTATTACGTTATATGGTTTATTTGGTAAACTATATGCGTGAAAACAATATAATTTGGGGTGTAGGACGTGGTTCTAGTACTGCAAGTTATGTGTTATATTTAATTGGTATACATAAAATTGACTCAATCCAGTTTGGACTGGACTGGCAAGAGTTCCTTAGATAAATACGTATATAATAGGAGAAAATGTTATGGCAGTAAAACAAAGCGGTCGAAAGCAATACGCAACCATGCAAGGCAAAAAAGTCGACATGGATTTGCTTAGACAAAGAAACGAACTTACTCCGGCAGTAGGAAATGCTCGTGTAAATGCACGTGGTGATGAACTAGGCCCAGGTGGTAAGATCATTAAGAAACGTGAAGATGTTTTAGGCGAATACTACAGAGACCATCCTCAAGCTGTTCCAGATGAAGTACCTGGACACGGTGTTGCACCACAAGATGCTGAAGCACAGCCGATCATCGACAAGGTAGCAAAAGAGAGTAAACCAGCACCAGTCAAGAAGGCTACAAAAAGTGCATTGGAAAAAGAGATGGCTGACATCGATTCAGAAGCAGTGGAAACTGGTACTGAGTGGGTAGAAGATACTGATGGTAATTTTGTAAAGAAGGGTGACTAATATGGAGATGAATCCAGCCTTGATGGGTGCAGGCCCTAAACTAAAAACACGAGTCGCAGGTAAAGTAAGACCTATCAAAGACAATGTTCTTGCATACAACATGAACTTTGGAGAACGTACTACTAAAGGTGGAATCATTATCTCAAGTGATGATGGTAAAGAAAGAGGTATTCGTTCTAGATGGTGTCAAGTGTATGCAAAAGGTGATAACAACAAAGACGACTATGAAGTAGGTCATTGGATCTACGTAGAACATGGACGTTGGAGTAGAGGTATCATTGTTGACGACCCAGACCTTGGTGAAATTGAAGTACGTTTAATTGACAAGAAAGATATCTTATTAGTAAGCGAAGAATCACCAGACGATGATGGCATTGGACATGAGACCGATCTATCAGCACCAACCATAGACCCAAGCTCTTTCATTACGGAGCAGTAACATTAACAAAGGAATAAGCTATTGCCTAATATTGACCTCAAGAAATACGAAGAATTTGTAAGTGAAGTAACATCAGAAGAAAGTAACGACTGGAGTTTTACTCAAGCACGACTACATGAACTTAATGATGATGTTAACATATCTTTATTACTAACCGGTGGCATTGGGCTATCAAGCGAAACAGGAGAATTTAATGAAATTGTTAAAAAGTGTATATTCCAAGGTAAACCTATGGACGATGAAACTATCTTTCATGCTAAACGAGAACTGGGCGATATTATGTGGTATTGGATTAATTCTTGTAGGGCACTTGGCTTGGACCCAAACGAAGTAATTGCTGAAAATATTAACAAGTTAAAGAAACGTTATCCAGGTGGTGAGTTTGATGCTTACTATAGTGAGAATAGAAAAGAAGGTGATCTCTAATTTGCAATGGACCTTGAACTAGAAAAAATAAAAGTACTCGATGATGTTATTCCTAAATGGCTACACAATAAAGCAGTAGAAACAGTTCCGTATCTTCCTCTCAAATGGGGACATAGAGGACTAGGTCCTACACAAGGTTATCAATTTTTTAGCGATCAATGGAAACACGAAGAAATTGAAAAAGCACCGTGGGTGCTACAAGCCATGTGGATGGCATTTGAGGAAAACAAACACCTTATCGATCCTGATGTTGGTGACATACAGCTTAACCAGATTCAAATTAACTTGACTACTAAGGACCATATAGGTGGTCTCCATGTAGACATTCATGACGGTACTGAAGCATACACAATGGTATATTCACTTACGGGTGATAGTGGTATGGACTTCTGGAGCAACAATCCAGAACATATTAATCCACGTATCGCAGAGTTAGCCGATGACGTAACCAAAGGCAAAGCTACACAAGATCAAGTAGAAGAAGAACTACGTAAAACAAAAGAACGTGTAAGTGCAGAAGGTGGCATGAGAACAAAAGATGCAACTTGGTACCAAGATGAT
>Ga0257110_1000353_pt1 | contig 23246 bp, 23 predicted proteins | sample LP_taG_7_FD_190184 | JGI IMG/M metagenome (GOLD analysis project Ga0257110, IMG submission 190184) | Marine microbial communities from Northeast Subartic Pacific Ocean, Canada - LP_J_2015_P26_10m | ecosystem: Environmental > Aquatic > Marine > Oceanic | place: Canada: Northeast Subartic Pacific...
TGGTCGCTTGAAAGATAAATAACAGCCGGAGTAACGTACTCAGGTTGCATGTTCTTTCCAAAATCTTCAGGTATCAAACCTTCAGTCATTCTTGTGTAAGCAACTGGAGTGATTGAGTTAGAAAAAACATTATACTTTTGCCCTTCTATCTTGAGTGTATTCATTAAACCGACCATTGCCATTTTAGCAGCACCATAGTTACTTTGACCAAAGTTACCAAATACTCCACTTGATGAACTTGTAAATACAATTCTTCCGTAACCTTGCTCTCTCATTATTGGATAAATCGTATGAGTACAGTTCAGAGTACCCTGGAAATGGACATCCATTACCAAATTAAAATCATCTAAAGTGACGTTATGAAAACTTTTATCTCTTAGAATGCCTGCATTGTTTACTAAGATATCTATTCTTCCCCACTTATCCATTACCTCTTTGACCATTTTTTCAATAGCAACAAGATCAGTAACACTTGCGCCGTTTGAGATGGCTTCCCCACCTTCAGATTTAATTTGTTCAACTACTAATTCTGCAGCATCGCTTGTACCGCTTCCATCAACAGTTCCACCAAGATCATTAACAACTACCTTTGCACCTCTTCTCGCAAGTTCTAATGCATGTTCTTTACCAATACCACCACCAGCACCTGTAACAATAGCAACTTGATTATCAAATCTAATATTCATTTAGTTTCTCCTTTGTTGGAACTAATTCTTTGAATTAAAATAGTGAAAGTATTTTAATCAAAATTTATAATTATTACTATGATAAAAAAAGAGGGAGTCGAAGGATACCCAGATCTTAAAATAGATATTTATGAAATAAGTAAAGATCTTACTAAACTAGATAAATGGTTTAATGATTGCTTAAATAATATTAAATGGCACGAAGGCTATATAAAGATTTTTGGCAAAGAGCATAAAATTCCTAGATTACAGGCATGGTATGCAGATAAAAATATTAACTACGCTTACTCAGGAAAACAATTAATAAGAAATGATTGGAATTCTGTATTAACAGAAATTAAAACAGACATTGAACTGATTACTTCTAACACATTTAATTCAGTACTAGGAAACCTCTATAGAAATGGCTCTGACTCTATGGGGCTTCATTCTGATAATGAAAAAGAGTTAGGCCATAAGCCTGTTATTGCATCCTTTTCTCTTGGAGAACAAAGAGATATTTTTTTTAAACATAAAACTAAAGACATCAAATTCTCGATACCACAAGAAAATGGAAAACTTATAGTTATGAGTGGGTTGACTCAAGAACACTGGAAACATGAAGTAAAAAAGACAAAAAAATTAAAAAAGCCAAGAATTAATCTTACTTTTAGGAATATAATTACCACTTAATTTCTAATATTTATAAAGGACGAACATGAGCTCAAGAGTAAAAGTAGTTGTAACTGGTGCAGCTGGTCAAATTGCATATTCACTAATTCCTCGACTTGTAGACGGAAGAACATTTGGAGATAAGACAGTTGATTTGTGTCTTGTAGAAATTCCTCAAGTAGTAAGTAAGCTTAAAGGCTTGGTCATGGAGCTTGAAGATTCATATTTTCCTAATATGGGAGAAGTTACTTTTACAGATAATTTTGAAGAGGCCTCAAAAGATGGTGATTGGTTTTTACTTGTAGGTAGTATTCCAAGAGGAATTGTTTATGAAGGTAAAAAGATTGAAGAAAGATCTGATTTATTAAAAATTAATGGTGGAATATTTGTCAATCAAGGTAAAGCTATTGGTGAAAATGGTAAAGATGATGCAAAAATATTAGTTGTAGGCAACCCAGCCAATACAAATGCACTAATTGGTAAAAATGCTTCTGGAAAAGATTCTCAGCTATGGATGGCTATGACTATGCTTGATTCAAGCAGAGCTAAATCTGTTATTGCTAAGAAAACAAATACTAATGTGGATGATGTTAAGAATATGATTATATGGGGAAATCATAGCCCTACTATGTATCCTGACGTTGAGAATGCCATGATTGATGGAGTCTTAGGAATATCTTCCATAAATGATATGCAATGGGTAGAAGATGAATTCTTGCCAGCTGTTCAGCAAAGAGGTAAAGCCGTCATTGATGCTAGAGGAGCCTCTTCTGCAACATCTGCAGCAAAAGCTGCCTTAGATACTATTATTGCTTGTGAAAGCGAGACAGAAGATGGAAATTGCTTTAGTGCTGCTGTAGCAAGTGATGGTGCCTATGATGTTCCAGAGGGACTTATATGTGGATACCCACTTATGACATTAGCCGATGGCAGTGTTGAGATAAAAAGAGATTTAGTTTTATCCGATTATGCAAAAGAAAAATTTCAAATATCCATTGATGAACTATCCTCTGAAAGAGAAGCTGTTAAACATTTAATGAAATGATTCCAAAAGATAAGATTTTACATAGCTTCTTATTAAATATAATAACTGATGAAAATTGTTTAAGTGCCCAGTTAGTAACATCAAGTGACACTTCTAAGTTACTTAAGCGAATAGAAAAAACAAATCTCAAAAATATTAATATCGATCCATGCGTAGATGAAATTATCGAATGTAATGATGATATTTTTATTGTCCTCGATGATGTAGTTTTATCTGAGACTGATATTGGGACAATCAAGAACCTTTTAAGTCAAAAAATTGTAATCTTCACTGATTTTAAGAATGATGAAGATATAGATGATGTAATGCATAGGCTTGGATTTCAAACTGAATTAAGAGATTCAAAAAATGAACTTAAGTGTTTTTCATATAACTTAAAAACTTACAATAATAAAAGATCCTGGAACAATGCTGAAGGCTGGGCAAACCCAGAAAATTTCGATAAGTTTAGATGGTAGTTTTTATTGTCTAAAGCTTGCTAAAAATTGAAGAAAATCTGTTTTTCCTCCTTCAACCTCAATATCGCCTTTTGCTAATGCCATTACTGGACTAGTAAGACCAGATAGTGCCATTTTTAATGTTAATTCATCACTCTTTATCAATATGTCGCATATTAAGTTAACTTCGTTGGAAACAGCAGCTACATCATTTCTAATAGTTATAGACTTATTAAGACCGGATGAAAATTTAAAACATGCTGTATAGTTATCTTTAAAAATATTCTCAGGATTTAGTGAAACTGATAGTAAATTAAATAAAGTATCTATAGATATTTCATCAACCACTTCTTGAGTTATTTCTGATCTAGGGAAACCTTCAAAACTATCATCAAGTTCAATTGCCGAGGTTAAAAAATAATTTCTTTTATTAGGATTTGAGGATCGCTCCCCAATATAAAGAAGTGCTTCTTTTCTTAATTTATTAACTTTTTTATTAGAGAAATTTAATGCAATTAAATGATCGCTTAACTGCAATGCCCATTGCATATCCTTTGCGTCTATAGATTCTTCCAGTGCTTTAAGAAGATTTTCATTGCCTCCAATAAGTTTTGAAAATCTTTGTGCCTCATCATTTCTCGATAAAGGGTCTAAGTCAGAAGGATTACCATTAAACCATCCTAAATAACCATTAAAAATACTCTTTATTGACCATCTAGCAGTTCCATAGAACTCATAAAGAAATGGAGATTCTTTAATCTCTTTGGGCAATTCAACCATTTCAACAATTTGATCAGGATAATATCCTTGATTCATTAATCTAATTGTTTGATCGTGAATATACTGGATTGCATCACGGTATATAGTTAAAGCATACATAACATCCTCTCCTTGAAGAGGTTTTGTATGGCTGGGGAATAAGTATTCAGGCTCAAATGTCCTCATATGATCTAGACTATCAATCCAACCCATAACATCTCTGTGAGTTGTTCCTCTTATGGTATATAAATTTGGAAAGGTTTTATAAATATTATCTCCAGGCATTAATGAAACATGATCAGGGAGCCAAACAAATAACTGATCATTTGTTTCACCAGGAGCATGGTAAAGCTCGATATTAATTCCTGATATATTTAATTTAAGTTCCTTTTCAAATACTGTATCAGCTTTAACGTAGCCTGGAGGTGATTTAGAAACATTCAAACTTGCTCCAATCCCAACATTTATAAGCTCATCAGGTGGCAATTGAGTTCCAAACATTCTTGCACTTCTTGTTGTAATAATAGGGTTTATAATTCCTAAAATACGTTGCATATAATAATCAGTTGATTCGTGAGCAATAATCTTAGGTCTCTCTTCTTGAGTTGATAGATAGTGGGCTGTTCCGAATGTGTGATCGCCATGATTATGGGTATAAATAACAGCTTTAATTGGATTAGCATTTTTTTCTTTAAAAAGTTTGTATATTTCAGAAGCTTCAAAAGTGCTATCAGCTGAATCTATAATTATATTTCCATCATCGCCTTCTACCATTATTGAATTAGCAATTCCAAAGCCAACTGCTATGTGTATTTTTCCACCAGGGGTTTCGTAGGAGTAAACTTTTTTATCAAACTCTTTCGAATGCTCTATAAGTTTTTCTACTTTAGATATTTTTGGTATTTCTCTTATTTCTTCTTCAACAGAGCAAGAAAGTAAGATTAAAAAACATAAAGATGATAGAAAATACTTAAGTTTCATAAGATATCTCTACTGATAGTGTCAATTATAAAAAACTGATCATAATTTCATCTACAAGAATGTCTGAGCCATCATCAGATGAAATGGCTCTAGAAGAACCGGATCTCCAAACTGTTACAACAGTCCATAATGTAGAGTCTTTAGATTTATCTTTAAGATTGATTCTCAAGATATTTTCAGTAACTGTTCTTAAGTCATCTTGATACATATAACTATTCCAATAGTACCTAGAATAATGATGATTGATACCAGTTGATTCAACTTTATCTTTAGATGCTAAATTAATACTAAATACTAAATTGGAATCAGAGGAGTGATTTAAACCTCTTTCTTCAAGGGCTGATTTAAGATTGGTCTTAAATCTCTCTAATTCGATAGGATTAATTTCAGCACTTACATTTGATTCATTTATCTTTATATAAAAATCGCTATAATTGTTTAAGTTGAATGTCTCAATAGAATCAACTTCGATATTTGACTGGATGCTAGTGCATCCTATTAGAATCAAAATGCTTAGTAATGTTGTTATTTTTTTCATAGAATTAGTGTACATGTTTTTATAAATTTTATTATGTTTAATCTTCAAGACCAAAAATATATTCCTTTATTGGATCTCAATGCACAAATATATAACGAATCTGAATTTAATTGCAAGCATGTTCATTTAGATTCTGATAGTGATGAGAAAGTCTTCATGGTTGCATTTAGAACTATTCCAGAAGATTCTTCTGGTGTTGCCCATATTTTAGAACATACTGCACTTTGCGGATCAAAAAAATACCCTGTTCGAGATCCGTTTTTTATGATGATTAGAAGGTCTTTAAATACATTCATGAATGCTTTTACCTCAAGTGACTGGACTGCCTATCCATTTGCAACCCTTAATGACAAAGACTTCAATAATTTACTTGGGGTTTATCTCGACTCTTCATTCTTTCCAAATTTAGATAGTCTTGATTTTGCCCAAGAGGGTCACAGACTTGAATTTAAAGAAAAAGAAAATCCTGAAAGTGCACTCGAAATAAAAGGTGTTGTTTACAACGAAATGAAAGGTGCGATGAGTTCTATATCTAGTCAGCTTTGGCATGGAATGTCTAAACATTTATATTCCTCTTCAACCTATCAACATAATAGTGGTGGTAACCCAGAGGATATCCTTGACTTAACACATGATGACTTAGTTAATTTTCATAAGAAACATTATCATCCATCTAATGCTACTTTCTTTACCTTTGGCAAGGTTGATCCAATCGAAATTCAAGAATTTATTAAATCTAATGTTTTAAATAACTTTACTCCTTCCCTTGAAGATATTTCTGTTAAAAATGAGCTTCGAATTTCAATACCTAAAACGATTTCTGAATTTTACAATCCACAGCCGGGTGACGAAAAAAATCATCACGTTGTTTTAAGCTGGTTGCTAACTGAAAGTCATAATCCAATTGAGCTTTTAGAAACATACTTAATGTCTAGTATTTTATTAGATAATTCAGCTTCTCCTTTAAGAAAGGCTCTTGAGAATTCTGATCTTGGTAAATCACCGTCTCCTTTAACTGGTTTAGAAACTGATCAAAAAGAATTAGTCTTTGCTGCTGGGTTAGAAGGCATAGATGGAGATAAGCACATAGAAGTAGAAAAGCTTATATTAGACTGTTTGAATAATTTAATTCTAACTGGGGTTGATGAAGAAATAGTAGCCTCATCCCTTCACCAACTTGAGATTAGGCAAAGAGAGATAACTGGATCTGGCATGCCCTTTGGGCTTCAAATAATGCTCAGTTGTCTGCCAGCATGTATTCATAATGATGATCCATTAAGTATTTTAGATTTAGATAATGCTTTTGATGTAATTAAGAAAAATCTTAAATCAGAAAAATATATCGAATCCCTTATAGAAAAACATTTATTAAATAACAGTCATAGATTAAATTATTCGTTAGTGCCTGATGTTAATTTTACTAAAGAGGCCGAGGAAAGAATTCAAAAAAAAGTTTCAGAGAAGGCAAAAAATTTAACATTAGATGAAAAAGAAGAAATAGTAAAACTTGCTGTGGCTCTTGAGAAAAGACAGGAAAGTCATGATGATCCGGAGATATTACCTAAAGTAACTAAAGAAGATATTCCTAGCGAGAGAAAGTATGCTTCGCCGGTTATAAAGACCCTTGGTAGTACTTCTAATTATTTTTATAAATCTGGTACTAATGGCATTGTTTATCATTCTATGTTATTTCCCTGTGATGCTTTAACAGATGATGAATTAAAAATTGCTAGTTTGTTTTCTAGCTCAATGACTGATATTGGTCTTGGGAAAGATAGCTATGAAGAAATTCAAAAATATCAATCTTCTGTTACTGGAGGAATTTCTACATCTTTTGTAATGCTTCCCAATGACTCTAATGATGATCTAAAGCTTGCACTTAAGATAAGTGGTAAAAGTCTAGAAAAGAACCATCTATTAATGCAAGAACTCATGCTTAGAACCATGAGTGAATCCAATTTTACAGAATCTCAAAGAATTAAAGAGCTTTTAGACTTTATTTCATCAGGCAATGAAAAATCAGTCATTCAAAATGGTCATATATTAGCTATGAGCAATGCTGCATCTCAATTAAATGGGATTGCTTCTACCAATGACTTAACTTCTGGTATTCAATTTATTAATAATACAAGTGAGCTATCAAAAGGTATCTTAGAGAATGGGAATCTAGAGAAATATATAGAAACGCTTAAATCCATTAAGTCAAAAATTGGTTTGTCACCAAGTCATTCGTTTACTGCTTCATCATTAGAACAAGATAAATTAAAATTGAAAGACGAATTTAGCTCTGAGCCATATGATTTTAAAAATCAAGATCTTTCTGATGTTCAGCAAAACTCTATTGGTTGGTTAACAGGTTCTCAGGTATGTTTCTGTGCTGAGGCTTTTCCATCGGTTGATTCAAAACACGAGGATGCCCCTGCTTTGACCGTTCTTGGGGCTGTCTTGAGAAACGGTTATCTTCATTCAGCTATTAGAGAAAAAGGGGGAGCATACGGCTCTGGAGCATCGCAAGACTCTTATAATAAAGTTTTTAAATTCTTTTCATATAGAGATCCAAAATGCTCTGAGACATTTAACGAATTTCAACAATCAAGAGAGTGGTCTAAAAATCAAATAACTTCTGATCAACTTGACGAAGGAGTGCTAGGAGTAATATCCAGTATTGATAAGCCTTTATCACCCTTTGGTGAAGCTATGAATGACTTTATGAGTGAACTAGATTACAAAAAACATGAGGATCGACTACTTTTTAGATCGAAAGTTAAAGACTGCACAATTGAAGATTTGGTATATGTTTCAGAAAAATATTTATTTAACTCATCAAAATCTTCAGTCATTGCTGGTGAAGCTTTTGAAAACGAAATAAAGAATCTTGGATTTACATTAAAAAATATATAATTACCCAAAAAAGAAAAATCTCTTTTTCTTAAGTTCTTTTGCACATCCCCAGTATTGTTGTTGATACTTAGTGGATCTAGCTTGAACCCTATCAGAAACTTTAATTAGCCATGGTTTCTTTCTATATGTTTTCTTTTTATAGCCGCCATAGCCGTCATGATAAGCAAGATATAAAGAACGTGCATCAGTTCTTTCGAAGCCTTGATAGTAACCTTTGCTGGCGTACCATCCAATAAAGTCAGCAGAATCCTTAAAATCTTTCCTATTGGCCCTACTATTTCCAGTCTCTTCCTTATAATCTTCCCATGTCATATTTAAGGCTTGTGAGTAGCCAACAGCTGAAGAAGGACGAAACCATGGGATAAACCCAAGTAGCTTTTCTCGCTCTGGCCTAGCATCTGATATGAAACTTGATTCTTGGTAAACAAATGACATTAATACATACGGTGGTATTTTCCATCGTTTTTCTGATCTCACTACAGCCTTATACCAACTTCTTTTTTCTTTAAAAATTAAACATATATTATCTGGGTTTTGAGGAGGCTTTGTTGCACAGGATTGGATCACTATAATAGTTAAAAATAGACTGGCTATCGTTCTAAATTTACTACTTATCATATTTTTTCTCCTACATTAAAACCCCTGAAGGTTTTGAAGCGTGGAAATCTTAAGCTGAAATGTTCACCCTCTTCACTTTGGGTTACAGCATCAGCACGAATTTCGATTAGCTGCCCAATTAGAGAATCCTTTGCTTTCCAAAACTTTTCTCTGTCATCATCTGTCAAACCACTTCCAACACTTAATGAAAAAAACTTCCCATCATCATTGCCCTCAACACTAAAGGCACCCAATTTACCCTCATGCTTCCCTGAGCCTTCTTGAATATCAGTTACAGTTAATGTTACCTCAATAAAAGGCTTTATTTTTAGCCAAGCATGACTTCGTTTACATTCGTATATATCGTTTACAGGTTTAATCATTAAACCTTCATAACCTTGAGCCAATGCATTCTTGTTCATCTCAGAAAATGTTTTTTCTCCCTCCTTGGTATCAAAATCAAGAACAGTGTATTCAACTGGTTTAATACAACTTTCAAAACTCTTTGACATATCATCAAGAAAATCTTTTCTTTGAACACTATTTAAATTACTTTTGCCATTATTGAACTCGGATAAAGGCAAAATATCAAATAGTGCAAGATAGGCATCATCTGTTTTAGCATTTGTCTTTCTATGAACTTGTTTCATTAGTGACTGAAAATCATCACTCATTACTTCACCGTCTAAAACAAAACCATTGAATTCTGGCTTACTCAGTGCCTCTTCGATATGTGGAAAATTACTCAGAATTTTTCCGTTTCTACTATAGAGAGTTGCACTGCCCTTTGAGGTGATTGCAATAACTCGCACTCCATCATATTTATATTCAACCAAGCAAGATCCATGTATTTTCTTAGGGTGTTTTGCCCCGTCATGAGCAAGCATGCAAGAAAAAACCGGAACTCTAAATTTAAGATCCATGCGTTTGGCAACATTGTTTACAGTTTTTTCACTTACGCCACATCGTAAATCTTTAATAAGAATTCTTCTATACCAACTATTCCACTGTTCTGATGTTGCTAGAGACATTAGTTCAAGAATTTCATCTCTTGCAGCATGACCAGTTCTTTCTCTTTCAATGAGTAAAGATGCTTTATCTTTGAAATAGCTCCACTTAAGTCCTTTGCCATCCTCTTGAGACTCAGGTACTTGCTTAACTCCAAATGTTACTAAAGAATCTAAACACATAGATAGGCCTTCTTGAAAATCAATATCTTTAAGATGACTTTCGATGACGTCTTCTTTAAATAAACGACTGTTATTACTTTCAAGTTTTTGTATTATTTTCCAAGGCAACATAATTAAATATTAATACTCACCTAGTCAAAATCTGCAAGTTGTTTTAAGCGCATTATTTCTTGTGCTTTTGATTCTATATGAGAGATCATTTGTTTAGTGATTGGCATTCTTTCACCGTCACAAATATTTGCATGAAATTTTTCAGAAAAATCATAAGCAAAATTCACCATATGTTTAACAGTTCCTAGAGGGTCTTCAACAGTATTAAGGTCAGCAGCAATAATTATTGCAAAAGTTTTTGTATCTTCCTCAAAGGTTCCGGGATTTAAGGCATTAGCAATTCTAAAAACTTCTTTTTCATTCTCTCCTCTAAAGGAGAAAAAACCATGAGCTAACTTCGCTTTAGAATTAGCCATAAATCCATATATCTGATCTATATCGAAAGATGATTTATCTACAGAAATTAAATTTAATATTGCCAGTTCCTGATCAACGATATCCTTATGTTCTTCAAAGTTAAATGCTTGCTGGGATCGAAGCTCAGGATCATCCATATCTTTGATTTCAAAAGAATCAGATACAGGTTCAATTTTTACTTTTAATTCTCCAGCATTAGATATTTTTCTTATAAATAAAAAGGCAATTACTAAAAAGATTAATACAGAGAGGCCTATCAAATATATGTCAGTATTACTCTGCATCTATACCTCTGCAAATTCTAAGGCCTGTTTAACATCAACAGATACCATTCTAGAAACTCCAGCTTCTTGCATTGTTACACCCATGAGGTGATCACTTTTTTCCATAGAGACTTTATTATGAGTAATAAATATGAATTGGACTGTCTTTGACATTTCTTCGACCATATTAATAAATCTTAATGTGTTTAAATCATCTAATGGAGCATCAACCTCATCTAAAATGCAAAAGGGAGCTGGATTAAGTTCAAAGATTGCAAATACCAAAGCTAAGGCTGTTAAAGCTTTCTCTCCCCCAGAAAGTTGAGAGATAGATGAATTTTTCTTACCTGGAGGTCTTGCCATAATAACAACTCCCGCATTTAATGAATCATCTTCAGTTAAAGCAAGTTCTGCAAATCCTCCTCCAAATAATTTACTAAATACCTCTTTCATCCGAAGATTGATTGAATTAAAACTGTCTTCAAACCTTGTTTTGGTTTCTGAATCAATGGTTTTAATCGCACCTGAAAGCTTATCCATTGCTTCTGTAAGATCATTATATTGAATATCTAACTCTTCTTTCCTTTTTGATTCTTCAGCAATCTCTTCAGGAGCTGCAAGATTTATAGCACCTAGTCTAATAATTTTTGACTGGATATCTGCAAGCCTGTCTTGAAGTGAGTTAATTGCCATGGATTCATATTTTGAAAAATCAATATCATTGATATCTATTCCAGACTCTTTAATTTTAGCGTTTGCATTATCTAAATTAATTTCATAAGTTTTTAAATCTAATCTCACATTGATAACTTTTTCATTAATAGACTTTAGATCAAGCTCAGCAATAGACTTTTTACTTTCCAAATCTCTCAAGCTATCATTGAACTTCGATTGTTTCTGACGAATTTCTGTAAGAATAGATTCTGCATTTGAACTTTTTTCTACAAGATCAGACATTATATTTTGAAGCTCAAGTTTCTTAGAGGAACTTTCCTCAATACTCTTTGATAAATCATTTTGTCTTTCTAGATATTCATCCGGAGAAGCTAAATTAATTGAGCCTAGACTAGCAATATTTTTTTGAATTTCATCCAACGATGACTCTAGTCCACTTAAGTCCATTCCTTGATAATCAGATGGATTAAGTTCTGAGATATTTATTTCGGCTTTTTTTAGAACTTCAGATGCGTTCTGAAGATTGATTTCATAGGTTCGTAAGTCAAGTCTTAAATTATTAGCTTCTTTTTCTAAAGCCCTTAATTCATTTGATACAAATGATTTATTACCATCAAGCTCACGAACTGAATCATCTACTTCTGAAAGTGTTTTTTTGAGCGTCTCTAGCTCTGCATTAACTGATTCTTGCTTTTCAATATACTCTGTTAAGCTTTTTTCGGATTTAATCCTATCCTCTTCTGTTTTCTTAATTAATTCGAGAACTTCATTCTGTCTAAGCAGGTAATCTTCAGTAAATGATTTAGACTGATCAGATGCTATCTTGAGAATACTTATTAAAAGATCTTTAAGTTCTTTTATTTTTTGATTAATGTTTTCTGCATTAGAGCCAAAGCTTTTTAATAACTCAGTAATAGTATCCAAAAGATGAATAGCTTTTTCTTTTGGGCTCAGGTGATCATTACTAGACTCTTTTTCTAAAGCATTAGAATAATTGCTCTTGGCCTTATCAAGATCTAATAAATTTTGATTCTCTACTTTAGTTAGATTTTGTAAACTACCTTCTAATCTGGCTATATTAGCCCCTATTGTGTAACTATTATTTTGTAATTCTTTAACTTTTTCATTAATTGAGGCTTGCTTATCTTTAACGCCATCAATTGCATCTTGCTTAGAATCAAGTTCTAGTTGCTTAGAATTAATTTTTTCTTCTAATGGATTGATGTGTTTGTTAATTTGATCCTTTCTTTCAAGAGCTTCCATAGCTTTAATTATTGAAATATTCAACTTTAGCTCTTGTTCTTTTGGAGTTAAGTCTTTAAAAGTTGATTCTTTTTCTAGTGCTTTTTTATAACTATCTTTAGCTCTCTCAAGTGACTCTAAGTTTGATATTTCTGTTTGAGATACGTTTTGGAGATCTGCCTCATGTTTTGCAATTTCAGCTCCAACACTATAAAAATTCTTTTGCGCATTCTCATAGGCATCTACAACAGATTCATTTTGGGTTCTATATTCATCTATTTGGGATTGCTTGGTATCAGCTTCGGCTTGTTTTATTTTTAAATCTCTATTCAAACCATCAAGATTTTTTTGAAGTTGATCCCTATTTTTTTTAGCTTCTATTGAAAATAGCACAGCTGTATCTATTTGATTTTGAGACTCTTCTTTTTTAAGAGTATTGTATTTTTCTGCTGCATTTGCTTGATTTTCAAGCCTTCTAATTAATCTTTCTATTTCATCTTTTATATCCTTGACCCTAGAAAGGTTATCTTTTGTTTTTTTAATTCTTCTTTCTGTTTCCCTTCTTCTTTCTCTATATTTCGATACACCAGCAGCTTCTTCGATATGAGTTCTTAACTCTTCTGGCTTTGCACTTACAAGCTTACTAACCATGCCTTGTTCAATAATTGCATAAGAACTTGGTCCTAGTCCTGTTCCAAGGAAAATGTCCTGAACATCCTTTCTTCTGCATTTTGTATTATTTATAAAGTAGTCTGATTGAGCATCTCTTGTCATAACTCTTTTAATAGATATTTCATTATAAGAAACGTATTCACCACCAATCTTTCCACTAGAATTATCAAATAGAAGCTCAATACTACATTGGCCAGAAGCCTTTCTATTTTCTGAGCCATTGAAGATGACGTCTACCATAGACTCCCCTCTAAGATTTTTTGCAGAGAGCTCACCTAATACCCATCTAACTGCATCAATAACATTAGACTTACCACAACCATTAGGTCCAACAACACCAACTAAATTGGTAGGAAAGGATATTTTCGTTGGATCAACGAAACTTTTAAAACCCGCTAGTTTTATGTGTTTAAGCTGCATTTTTAAGAGTTATTTTCTTGTTAATATATTAAACTATTGTTACTTTTTTAACCATTCATTTAAGCCAATTTTATACCTATTTATAGGGCTATTTTGGTCAAATAATATTGAGGTTTCTGCACTATAACTTTTGGAAAAATCATTACATTTTAGTAAAACTTTCATATCAACAGTTTCCTGATTTAAATACGCTGATGCAAGATCAAACCCGGGTATTGATGAATTATTATTACTTAAAGTTACTGGTAAGAAATTAATAAAGTCTAGTTTGGCAATAGGTATATTTGGTCCATTCATAATGAATAACTCAATCATTCCATTAATATTTTTGCATTCGCTTGGTTCTTCAAATTCTACTATTAATTTTGAATCCGCAAATGCTGGAAACTTGCTGTCCCTTAAATCTGTATATAAGCTATAGAAAATAAATTTTTCTTCTGGAGAATTAAAGTATTGTTCTGAATAAGATATCAAACTTTCAGCAGCCTGAAATTTTTTTAAGGATATAGCTTTAGTGATATATGCCTGCATCCAATTAATCTTTTTATTATCTTCAATGGTTTCTTCAAATGAATTAATGACTTCTGATGAAATGAGTTGATCCTCATCAATGTATGAAAGAATTTCATCGTTAAAGGCTTGCTCTTGAAGTGTTCCTAAAAAAGAGAATTTGCCAACAAACACGAATAGGCAAATTAAGACAACTATCAAGGAAAATCCAAATACATATCCTTTGTTAGATGTTTTTTGTGAGAGTATGTAAGCAATGACTGGTAATAAAGCAAATACTGATAACAAATAGATATATATCATCTAACTTTTTCTTCTAAATAGAAAAACTAATAAACAAAGTGTTAAGAATACAACAGGTGTTATCCATAAAAAATATGTGCTTTCATTAAAACCAGGGTTATATAGAACATCATTACCGAACCTAAATGATAAGAAATCCTTAATCTCTCTATCTGTTTTACCTTCTTTAATTAATTCAATAATTTTTTGTTTGATATCCTCTGAAACCGGAGCATTAGAGCTTGCAAGAGAGCCACTTGTACATTTAGGACACCTAACTTCTTTTATTAGGCTATAGAACCTCTTTTCATCCTCTAATGATTCGAATTCGTAAAGTGAATTTGCATGTATCATAGATGAAACTATTAACAGTAAATAAAAAGAGTTCTTAATCATTATTAAAAATATCCTCTTTATTTATTATTGGAATGAAAACATCATTCCAGATCATCTTATTAACTTCACCTCGATAGTGAACAATTATTTTTCCATTATGAAGAAGAAAAGTTTCAGGTGCTCCAGTTACACCCATATCCAAAGCAAGTCTTCCCTTTAAGTCATGAATTATAAATTTATATGGATCACCAAACTTATTAATCCAATTTAATGCATCCTCCTTATCGTCTTTATAATTAAGGCCAACAATTGGTATATTTTGGTCTGAAAGCTTTTGAAGAAATCCATGCTCAACTCTACAAGTAATACACCAACTTGCCCAAACGTTGATTAAATAACTGCCCTCAAGATCTAAATGAGTGAAACGTTGGTCTTTATATAAGTCATTTATTTCAAACTTAGGCATATCAATTACTCTAAAATCAGCTCCAGGATAGTAATCATCATCGTTGATATATAAATAGAAAAATGAGAAAAAGATTATGGGTATTAAAATTAGTATAAGTCTTATGAAGATATTCATTGTTTGCTCCTCACCAAGGATAATGCGAGCATGGAACCACCCAACGCCATCATGATTGCAGAGAACCATATCCATCTTATGAAGTAATTAAATTGAATATTTACTATCCAACTTCCATCATCAAGCTGATCTCCAATGGTCATATATATATCTTTCAATGGGGTTAAATGGATTGCTGTTTCAGTTGTGACTTGACCTCTAGCAAAGTATTTTCTTTTTTCTGGACTTAATTCTATATTTTTTCCATCTGGCCCAGTAAGCAAGAAAGATGCTCTAACAGAATCATAATTAGATCTTTTTATTAGTCTAAGGTCATCGAAGGTAATCTTATAATCTCTATACATATCACTTTCATTCATTTTTATGTTTAAGGCTCTTTCGGTACTTAATTCACTGTTTAACGCAATTGATATCACAAGAATACCAAGCCCTAGATGAGCAATAATGCTAAAAGGATTAGAATATTTATTATTTAGAAAATAATCTTTAACGACTATTAAATACCTAAATATAATTAAAGAGCCAGTAAATATTGAAATCAATATCCATAGATCTGTAATTAGTAATAAATAATATGTTACAAAAGTAGATGCTATCGACAAAATTACAGAAATAAACATTGGGGTGACAAGGAATGATTTCTTGAATCCCCTTTGCCATTTCGAATCAATAGAAAAGAATAAGAATAAGCATGCAAGAATTGTAGTTGGAATATAAATTGCATTATAAAAAGGGGCTCCAACACTAATCTTTTGCTCATATAGAAATTCGTAGATTAAAGGATATAAAATTCCAAGCATTGTTGAAAATATTAATGTTCCAAAAATAATATTATTTATGGATATGAATGATTCTTTTGATAAAGCAGCTATCGTTTTATTAGATGATAGTATTGGAAGTCTAAAAGAAAATAATATCATTGAAGTAATTATCAAAAAGCCAGTGAAGCCAAGTAAATACAGGCCTCTTTCAGGATCATTTGCAAAAGAGTGAACACTATCTATGATCCCAGATCTAACAATAAATGCTCCAAAGAGGCTTAATGAAAAAACTATAATAGATAATAAGATTGTCCATATCCTTAATAGAGATGATTTAGAAGAAACTCTAAGAGAATGAATAAAAGCTGTAGCAGCCAACCAAGGCATTAAAGCAACATTTTCTACAGGGTCCCAAAACCAATACCCTCCCCAACCAAGTTCATAATAAGCCCACCAACTTCCAAGAGAAATCCCAATTGTAAGAAATACCCATGATACAACTGACCAGGATCTTACAAGATTTTCCCATTTAATTGAGGAGTCACCTGTGATTAAAAAAGCAATAGCATGTGAAAAAGCTATAACAAAGCCTACATATCCCAGATATAGGATTGGAGGATGAATCGCTAAAGCAGGATCTTGAAGAACAGGGTTTATATCTGCCCCGTTAAAAGGTGCTATAGGTAAAATTGTCTCAAACGGGTTGGAAGTTAATAACAAAAATAATAAAAAACCAACAGCAATGATTGAGATAATTCCTATACTTTTTGCTTTTAGTGGCTGTGAATTACTGACAAAGGAATTGTATACAGCTCCCCATAAACCCAAGAATACAATCCAAAGAAACATAGAGCCCTCATGCGCACTCCATATGGATGATATTTTATAAAATAGGGGGAGATTAGTATTTGAATGCTGAGCAATATACAAAACATTAAAATTATCATTAGCTGCAAGCCACACATATATCATAAATGACGAGATTAAAAGTAAAAATCCACGTGAGTAAATTCTAGAAATTAAATTAACTGCAAAAATATCTTTTGCATCTAAGATAAAAGAGAATAGAAAACAAAGTAAAAATAAGCCCGTTGAAAGAATAGATAGAAAATGAGCTATTTCAATTAACATTTAATCATTAAGCTCAATATTTGGTGGCATATAATTCTCATCATGCTTAGCTAAAACTTCTTCTGCTAAAAGCATATCACCCTCTAAGTAGCCAAGAACAACAACACCACTTCCCTCTTTAAATAGATCAGGAACAATTCCATTAAACTCAACTAAAATTGATTCTTTATAGTCAGTAATTTCAAAAAGAATATTAGTTTTTTCTCTTATTACAGAACCTTCAAGAACCATTCCCCCAACCTTAATTCTTTTATTTTCAGGAATGCTATTCTCATAAATTTCTGAAGGAGTGAAAAAAAAGTCTAAATTTGAATCAAGCGCTTTTATTATCAAAAAAGAGCCCATAGCTGATGATAGTAGAATTAAAAAAACAATTGATAGCCTTCTTTTTCTAATTGGATTCATTTTATTTTGAGACTTATTTTTTTAATCTTATATTTATAAATAAGGAATGTCGCAGCTATAGTTACGAAAACTATTGCGACAACAAGCCAGACATAAGGTCCATGACTCTGACCATTTTGACTTTGCATTATCATGGCATCAGAAAACGTATCAAAAGCAAAATCAAACATAATCTTTCACCCATGATTTATTCTTTTCTCTAATTAAAATTTGAAGTTTTGATGAAAGAATAACAAGACATATAACTATTCCAGTAAATCCTATTATTGATCCAAAAAGTGGGTATAGCATAGAAGGATCTATTGCTGGTTTTTCAGTAATAGTAATCGATGCAGACTGATGAAGAGTACTCCACCACTCTACTGACATTTTGATTATGGGAATATTAACTGAACCTACTAATACTAAGATAGCTAAGAATTTATCAGCTTTATCATAATTGGTGAATGAATCATGAAGCGATATTAAGCCAAGATACATAATAAATAGTATTAAGGTTGATACTATCCTCGCATCCCAAGCCCACCAAGTTCCCCACGTAGGAATACCCCAAATAGACCCAGAAACTAAAGCAATAAACGTTGTGATAGCTCCAATCGGTGCAATTGACTTAATTAAATATGCAGAAAGTTTAACTTTCCATACTAAAAAAATTACGCTTGCAAATGCCATGCCGGCATAAAGTGATTGAGAGATAAAAGAAGCAGGAACATGTAAATAAATAATTCTATAAGAATTGCCTTGAACAAAGTCTTCTGGTGTGAGAAATAAACCCCAAAAAATTGAAAAAATATATATAAATAAAGAGACAAATAAAATATAAGGATATGCCCTTGAGACTTGATAAAGATAGGTCTTAGGCGAAGCGAATTGATGTATAAACTTTTTTATCACAATGTATGGTGCAGTTAAGCCAAAAATTATTCTAAATGAGCTCTAATAATAAAAGAAATAATTAGTGGAATTATGAATATTATAAGCGATAAGATGCCTAAAAGTAGACCAAGAAAACCAAAATAATTTAAACCAAGATTTATAGCTATTACCACCTTCCCAAGCACTACAAGTAATGGAAGCACCAGCGGCATAGTTATAAGTGTTCCTAAGACTGATCCCTTAGTAAGACTTAATGCATTACCAAAACTAAATACATTCAAAAAGATATATGAAGTGATCATAAGTACAGGCAAAACATATAAAGCTAAATCTAAAGATCCTGTAATTCCAAATCCATAAAAAGAACCAATAAGTGATACAGGCACCCCAATAAGAATCCAATAAATAAATATTTTTAAACTAATGACAAATGATAGGCTTTCATCATTTATTGCGAGTTGCTCTAGAGTGCCATCATTATAGTCTTCTAAAAAAATATCTTCAGTTGCTAACATCATGACCAACATAACCGCAATCCATAGAACAGAAAAAAAAGCTTGATCAAGATCTTTGTTTAAAAATTCAACCGTTAAAGGAAAAGCCGTCATGATCAAAACAAATACTAATATTGGGCCAACCCAGCCTCTGGATTTTTTTCTAAGTTTTAGGAGTTCGAAATATAGTATTTTCATAAACTATTCTTAATTTAAGCTAAGCACTTCTGCATTAATGTCTAAGGATATGTGAGAAGAATAAATAATAGATTTTCCATTTGTAATTTCAGCTGCTACAAATGAACATAATATATCTTGTGATTTTTTATCAAGTCCAACACAAGGTTCATCTAAGACAATCAATTCTGCATCATTTAGAAAAACTCTTAGGAGAGCCAATTTCTTTTGTTGTCCAAAAGATAAGCTTGCAACCATTACATCTAAGCTACTCTTAAGGTCAAGGTCATTTAAGTGCTTATCTAATCTTGGATCAGAATCTATACCATGTAATACTAAGTTATCTTCAACCGTAAGATACTGTTTTAGGGCGTTTTTATGACCTAAAAAACAAATACTTTTTTCAGAGAAAACCTCAATTGATCCTCTTGTTGGTTTTGATATGCCTATAATTATTTTTAATAAAGTTGTCTTACCAGAACCGTTAGTTCCTTGAATATGAATTGCAGAACCCGCGCTTATATCAAAAGTAATATTCTGAAAAAGCTTTTTCTCATTTATTTTATAACTCAGATTTGAGGCACTAATTATTTGTTTCATTTTTAATCTAATTTAAGATTCTTTGTTCTTATTATAAGAGCAGGTAAAGTTTTTTGTGGATCTATTCTAGAATAAAGTCTTTTTGAAATTTCTGTAAATTTAAAGGAATCAAACATACCTACCCCACCAACAGAAAAATATAATCTTTTAGTAAAATAAATACCTTGCTCTAAATCTGGAATACTTCTTACTAAGGTGCCTACTTTTTTAAGATTTTGAATAATATTTTTTCTTGTCAAACTATATTCAAACCATCCCCATGTTGATAAGCCTATTAAAGAAATTTTCTTTAACGACTCTTTAGCTTCTTGATTTGGAAACGACGAAGGTGGCAAGAGAACAATTAATTCACCTTTTGAGCTTGTTATCAATTCATCTAATTGATCTTTATAGGAAGTATTAGGATTAAAATTTGAAGCAACAAACTCTTCAAATTTATTATTGACTGGTAATTTAATACCTTTGAGTCGAGACTTTGAGCCAAGAACTATAAAAGTAACTAATTCTTGGCTCAAAATTAACTTAAATCTTAGCTAAAGCTTGCTCGTAGTCTGCAATAATGTCATCAACATGTTCTAGGCCTATTGATAATCTAACAAAACCAGGAGTAATTCCTGCAGCTAGAAGCTCTTCTTCATTTAACTGACTATGAGTTGTACTTCCAGGATGAATAGCTAAACTTCTTGAATCACCTATATTGGCAACGTGATAGACCATTTCTAAGGCATTAATGAAATTTTTACCGGCTTCTATTCCACCTTTTATTTCAAATCCCATTAGACCGCCATTTCCCTTAGTTAGGTACTTTTCTGCTCTTTCTTTTAAATAGCCATCCATATGTGATGGATATATAACTCTCTCAACTGAATCATGATCAGCAAGATATTGAGCTATCTTTTCAGCATTGCTTGTATGCTCTCTCATTCTTAGGGCTAATGTCTCAAGTCCTTGGATAAACATAAATGCATTAAACGGACTCATAGCCGCGCCCATATCTCTTAAGATTGTAGTTCTGGCTTTAAGAATATATGCAATTGGTCCAAGTGGCTTTACAGCCTCTGTCCATATTGCTCCTCCGTATGATGGGTCTGGTGTATTTAGTGCAGGTTGTCTTTCTGGAAATGCTTCCCAATCAAAATTTCCACTATCAACAATAATTCCACCGATAGATGTTCCATGACCACCAATAAATTTAGTAGTTGAATGAATTAATACAGCAGCACCATGATCAAACGGCTTACAAATAACAGGAGCAGCAGTGTTATCAACAATAAGTGGAATACCTAAAGGTCTTCCTATTTCAGCCACTTCTGAAATCGGGAAAACTTCAAAACTAGGGTTAGGTAAAACCTCGCCGTAGTAAGCTCTTGTTTTATCATCAGTAGCATTTGCAAAATTTTGAGGATCAGATGGATCAACGAAACGCACATCAATACCCATATCAGACATAACATTTTTGAACTGATTATAAGTGCCGCCATAAAGATGGGAGGATGCAACAATATTATCTCCATTTTTTGCTAAGTTTTGAATGGCATAGGCTGATGCAGCTTGACCAGAAGCTACTGCTAATGCTCCAACACCACCTTCTAAAGCTGCAATTCTATCTTCTAGAACTGCGCATGTTGGATTCATGATTCTTGAATAAATATTTCCTAATTCAGATAAAGAAAATAGATTTGCAGCATGATCGCAATCATCAAACTGAAAACTTGATGTTTGATGAATTGGGACAGCTACAGAATTTGTATTGTCGTCTTTTCTCCATCCCGCATGAAGACCTATTGTTTCGGGGTTTGTGTATGTTTTACTCATAGTATTCCTATTTAAAGATTAAAAAATCAACGAGAGAAGTACTAAATTCTCTTTAGCCTATTTAGAACGCCGGCAAGCTGATATCAAAATTGGCGCTAATTCATTATATTTTAATAGATTTAAATAACAACTCCTCAGAAACTATTTACTAGCATGTTTGTTGTAAATAACTATAATTATGTTTGTTAATTGAGGAAAAATAATGGCAAAAAAATACAATAATTTTAGAGTTGGCGGTGCGCCAAGCAATGTTAATGAGGACTATGCAGTATGGACCAATGACTTACTTAAAAGAATCATTGCTAGTAAGACTGTTATTCAGCCTGGCAAATCAACTCATGGTCACAAACTTATAGATTCAGATGTTGTATATGTAATCACTAATGGTCGTGGGATTATGGAAGTAATAGAGTATATGAATTCTGATGAAGGACATGGCTCAGATCCATCTTACGGGGTTGAGCATAAAGATTCATATGAACTTACTTCTGGTGATGTGATATTAGTTGAATCAGGCGATTATGCAAAAGTGATAAATGCATCTGAGCATGATCAATTGACCTATTTAAGAGTCTTCGATAGAGGTGGCTGGAGAGCTTAGATCACCTAAACAATTCATGAAAGATAAACTAGGGGTGTTCTTCTCGGGACTTTGTGTTGTACATTGTCTGATTTTTACTTTCATCATTTGGGGAGGGGTTGGTTCAATTAATTTCTATAAAGCATCAGAAGAGTTGATTCATCCAATTCTTTTATTTTTTGTAATATTAATTGGTTTTACAAGCTTCCCTTCTGCATATACAAATCATAGAAATCCACTGCCATTGATTATGGGAATTGTTGGAATGATAGGCTTGTTTATCGCTTTATTTTTAAATACTTTCTTTGAAATAGTACTAACTTTAATTTTTGGTACTCTTTTGATAGCAGCCCATCTTTGGAATCACAGATTACAAAATTAATCTAAATTTATTCTTGCTACCATTGGAAAATGGTCGGATACGCCCTTTCCAGTCTTTCCATCAAATCTGTAAGGTTTTCCAGTATCTTTATAAGTATTAAACTTAGTTTTATGTACATTGATGCTTTGTTTATCGAAGGATATCTCTCTGTCTCTTGATATAAGAATAGAATCTAAATAATCCCATGACTTACGATAATTGTAGAAAAAAGTGCCTTTACAGTCCTTACAGGCCTCTCTATGGGCAACATACCAGTGATCCTCTTGGCTTTTATAGACACCCTTCTCATCGTCATCCTTAGAACTTACATTAAAGTCTCCTAAAGCAATAGATGGATAAGAGTGAGACTTGCTAAGCTTTTTTAATAAATCGAAAGACTCTAATCTCATCTCAAGATCATTAAAATTTGAAGGAAAATGAACGTTGTAAATTTTAACCAACTTTTCTTCGAACATGATAGTTATCTCAAATATTGGCCTTGTGTCTTTAGTCTCATACTTTGGTGAAAACTTTACATAATGTAACTCAGGGTTATTTATTTTGAACTTTGAAATAAATGCAGTATCAATTCCCCTATCATCAGTTGATTCTAATAAGCTGTAATCGATATATCCGTATGGCTTAAGAAGTTCAAATAACTGTCCCAATATATTCATATTTTCAATTTCTTGAAGCGCAACAATATCAGCGCCTTTGCCTTCATAAGAAATAATACTTTGTGCTAAATTTTTAAGTTTTATTTCCTTAGTTTTCATATTCCAATCTAAATATAAACACTCCATTCTCCAG
>Ga0257110_1000355_pt1 | contig 23153 bp, 17 predicted proteins | sample LP_taG_7_FD_190184 | JGI IMG/M metagenome (GOLD analysis project Ga0257110, IMG submission 190184) | Marine microbial communities from Northeast Subartic Pacific Ocean, Canada - LP_J_2015_P26_10m | ecosystem: Environmental > Aquatic > Marine > Oceanic | place: Canada: Northeast Subartic Pacific...
CGAGGGTAGTTTTCCCGGTACCCATTGGTCCCTTAATTGCAATAGCAGTTCCCATAGCACTAGGATTTGTAATCCATTGACCGACCATTTGCATAATTTGCATTTTAACATCATTCAATCCATACACAGCGTCATCCAAAACTTTTTTTGCATTTCCCATAAACTCTGCACACTTTTCCGGACCATCATCTTGTAGAGTGACGGGGAGATTTTTATGTTTTCCAAATGGAATACGCATAAATGTATCAACCCATCGTTTAATTTTGTAATATTCGCCGCCACCCGGATCCATATATTTTAGTGTATTGATTTTTTTGTATGCGATTGCTTTAAACTCTGCCGGAATATCTGCTTCCAAAAGAGTTAGTCTGTAAGGCTTTTCAATATGACAATGGCTCATAACAACTTCCAGTTCTTTTAAAACCTTTTCTTGTTCTTCAATCGTGAGATTTTCTCTGAAAAACTTAACATCATTGAGCATATTTTTTTCCTTTACAAGACTATTGAATCGTTTTGTATTTTTAGAACGGTGTTTTTTCTCTTTTTTCTTACTATCAGATTCGATATCTTTTTCAGCTTTTTCAATACTATTTTTAAGAGTTTTTGCCAAAACACTATCTTCGCCATCAGTATTTACAGCTTCTTTTAAAAGCTGTTTCATTTTCTTGACATTTTCGCGATTTTCTTTTGTATCCAAAACCTTATCTTTAGGTTTAATATCTTTTTCTTGCTCGAGAATCTCGTCATCTTCCTCTTCTTCTTCTTCCTCTTCTTCTTCTTCCTCTTCCTCTTCCTCTTCCTCTTCATCTTCCAGCCCCATTTCTTCAATATCATCTAATGAATGTGTTTTATTTCCAATTGTAAAATAAATATTAAAATTAGTAGGCTCGCCTTCTTGAAGAGGCTCTTCTTTATCCTCATCCTCCAATGAAGCTTTTTCTTTTCTGAGCCGCTTTTCTTTCTCTTCTTCTTCCTTTAAGAACTTGTACATTTCCTCTTCATCTTCTTTACTAATATCATTTTTATCAGCACGTTGCTTCTTTTTCTTTCTAGACCGAGATTTTTTCTTTTTTACTCTTTCAGATTCAATATGCTCTTCCGGTTCAGGTTTTTCTACAACAATATTATCCTCATTTTTGGCATGCTTTCGAAATCTGCGCTTTTTATTTTTCCTGCTTGCAGGAGAATTAGTCTTTGAAGCTTCACTTCGCCTTCCTCTTTTATTACCACTTTCAGTATTTACCGCGCGCTCTCTTGCATATTGAGATGGAAATATTTTTGCCAAAAAGTGGCGGTACTCTTTCATATCAAACTCTTCATCAATTTCATCACCTTCACTCCAGATAGAATCATCTGAATCACTAGAAGATTCGACATGACATGTTTTTTTTAGTTCGTCCTTACTTTTCTTTTTCTCTACTTTAGTATGTTTCTTCCTACTACGTAGAGAGTACGAATGCTTTTTATTATCCTTAGGCATATCACTTATATGTATATATATATATTACTATGCATCTTTATTATGTTATTTTTATCAATTCAATTTTGTGATTAAACAGTGTAGGGACAGATTTAACCAAAAAATCGATTCATTTAAATCAATCTAAATATTACCAAGTATATATAAGAAGCAATGTCTCAGTACACAAAAGGAACTATTCAGAAGTCTAAAGCTTCCCGCATTATCGGTATCCAATTTTCAGTCCCTTCTCCAGAAGAGATTAGGAATGGTTCCGTTGCGGAAATAACTAATCGTGATACATATGTTAATAATAAACCAGTCATTGGTGGAGTATTTGATCCTAGAATGGGTGTTTTAGAACCAGGAATGATCTGTCCTACAGATGGACTTGATTACATGCAAACGCCTGGCTATTTTGGTCACATTGAAGTGGCGACTCCACTATTTTATATTCAATATCTTTCCACAGTTATGAAAATTATGAGGTGTGTTTGTTTTAAATGTAGCAAGTTACTTATTAGTAAAGAACGATTTAAACATGCACTAGAGATGCCATCTGAGGCTCGCTGGAACTTTGTATTCTCCGAAGCAAGTAAAGTAGATAGATGTGGAGACGCCACCTGCGATGGCTGTAGTTGCAAACAACCTAAAAAGATTAAGAGAGAAGGCTTTGCTACTCTAGTAGCGGAATGGCCTAATATTAAGGTAACTAATGCCATTACAGACAAGGAAGAAGCAATGAATCTTGTATTGACTCCGGAGATTTGTCTGAAAGTATTGCGCAGGATTTCAGACCAAGATGTAGAGTTTATGGGATTCAGTTCAACATGGTCACGTCCTGATTGGATGATTTGTCAGGTATTGGCTTGTCCTCCACCGGCAGTGCGTCCATCAGTAAAGCATGATGCTCAACAGAGGAGTGAGGATGATCTGAGTCATATTATTGTTAATATTATTAAAACTAATAATACTTTGCGTGATAAAATACAAAGCAATGCGCCGGGAAATGTTATTAATGATTGGAGAACCCTTTTGCAGTATTATGTAGCAACACTTGTTGATAATAAAATCCCAGGAGTTGCGGCTTTTGCGCAAAGATCTGGTCGTCCATTGAAATCAGTGAAAGAGCGACTTAATGGAAAAGGCGGTCGCGTAAGAGGAAATCTTATGGGAAAACGTGTTGATTATAGTGCTCGCTCTGTTATTACTCCAGATCCAAACCTTTCCGTTAAAGATCTAGGAGTTCCAATGAAAATTGCTAAAAATATTACTAGACCGGTTGTAGTAAATGATAGAAACAGATCCTTTCTAACAAAACTAGTACAAAATGGACCAAAAGTACATCCTGGGGCAAAGATTCTTGTTAAAAATACTGGTGAAAATATTTATTTGGAAAATGTTGATCGGGAATCTATTAAACTTAAAAATGGAGATGTTGTCCATAGGCATCTAATGGACGGAGATGCAGTTCTTTTCAATAGGCAGCCTACACTTCACAGGATGAGTATGATGTGTCATATTGTTAAAATCATGCCAGAGGGTGATACATTTCGAATGAATGTTGCTGATACTAAGCCATATAATGCTGATTTTGATGGTGATGAAATGAATATGCATGCGCCTCAAGATATTGAAAGCATTAGCGAATTGTTAAATCTGGCAGCTGTTCCATGGCAAATTATCTCCCCGGCAAATAATTCATCTATTGTTGGTATTTTCCAGGATTCACTTCTAGGTGCATTTAGGCTAACCAGACAAGATATTACATTTGATCATCGCGATGCGATGAATCTGTTGATGGCATATGACAAGATCGATGTTTCAAAACTTCCAGAGCAAGGAAATGTAAGTAGTTTTGATGTTTTGTCTCAGATTTTGCCCCCACTTTCATTGAAATATAAAACTAAACTATTCAAAGATGATGATGATTTTTCGACATCAAATGGTGTATTGGAAATTGAAAATGGAAAATATTTGCGCGGACAAATGCAGAAAGCCGTACTAGGTGCTGGTTCCAAAGGATTAATTCATCGTATTTGCAATGATTTTGGAAATATGGAAGCAGCAAGCTTTATCGATAATCTTCAAAATATTGTAACTGAATACATGAAAACAAGCGCATATAGTGTTGGTATCAGTGATCTTATTGCTGATGATGAAACAAATCAAAAAATTGCCGAAGTAATTACTAGCAAGAAAAAGGAGGTTCAATCTTTGATTGATCAAACGCATCTAGGTATTTTTGAAAATAAATCTGGTAAGTCTGATGAACAAGAGTTTGAATTGCAAATTAATAATATTTTGGGAAAAGCTCTTAATCAAGCAGGTCGCATTGGGTTAGAAAGTTTAGATGAAGAGAATCGTTTTGTAATTATGGTAAAAGCTGGATCGAAAGGTTCAGAGATCAACATTTCTCAGATGATATCTTGTCTGGGACAACAGCAGGTTGATGGGAAACGAGTACCATATGGATTTGAAGATAGAACGCTACCTCATTATAATAAGTTCGATGATTCTCCGGAAGCACGTGGTTTTGTTGAACATTCATTTATTGGCGGACTTACTCCACAAGAGCTATTCTTTCATGCTATGGGTGGTCGCGTTGGACTCATTGATACTGCTGTTAAAACTAGTCAAACTGGATATATTCAACGAAGGCTGGTAAAAGCTCTCGAAGATCTAAAGGTTGAGTATGACATGACTGTTAGAAATAATAAAAGGAAAGTTATTCAGTTTGCATATGGTGATGATGGATTTGACACAGTAAAGGTTGAAGCACAGAGATTGCCTCTTGTAAATATGTCTTTGGAAGAGATATATTCGCACTTTAATATTCCAACAAATAATATGAAAGATCCTATCCTTGTATCTTCATATACGAAAGATACGTTGAAACGTATGAAAAAACAGAAAAAGAAGTTTAATGAACGGGTAAAAACGATTACAGATATGATGATTTCAGCTAGGAAGGATTTGCTAGAAAGGGTGTTTGCAGATAAAGATGGAAACACTGTAAATATCCCTGTTGCATTTCAGTATATTATTAAAAATATCCAAGGTCAGCAATATATTAATGCTAGTTCGCTAGTTGATATTACGCCACTAGAAGCATATGAGATTATCGATAATGCATTCGATCGACTAAACATGATTAATTATGCTCAGCCAACACAACTTTTCAAAATCGCATTTTACTATAATTTATCAACAGCCGATCTGTTGATGGTAAAAAGATTTAACAGAAAAGCTCTTATTACACTTTGTGAAAAGATTGTTACGACTTATAAAAAATCTATTGTTGCGCCTGGAGAAATGGTTGGTATTATTGCAGCACAAAGTATTGGTGAGCCAACTACACAGATGACACTTAACACCTTCCATTTTGCAGGTGTAGCCTCCAAATCAAATGTTACTCGTGGAGTCCCGCGGATTGAAGAAATCCTCACGCTATCGGAAAATCCTAAAAATCCTTCTTGCACAATCCATTTGCTGCCAGAAGAAGAAAAAGATCAGGAAAATGCACAACGCATCATGAATCGAGTAGAACACACAAAGCTTAGAGAAGTTATTTCATCTATTTCAATTTGCTTTGATCCTGATGATGAAAGTAGTTTGATTGATTCAGATTCAAAACTAATGAGCCAATACAAAGAGTTTGAAGACACGTTGGATGCGTGCTTAGATGATAGCGATGATGATGATGATGATGGAGACGGTAAAACCGAAACAAAAAAAGGCAATGCCAAGAAACAAGAACCATCTAAATGGGTTATTAGAATGGAACTAGATATTGAAGAAATGCTAGACCGCAATCTAACAATGGATGATATTAATTTTGCAATTAAAAATGCATACAGAGATGAAGTATCATGTGTATTTAGTGATTATAATGATGATAATCTTGTATTCCGCTTAAGACTCAATAATATTTTGAAAAAGAAACAGAAAAAGAATGCACTAGATCAACAAGATGAAATCCATATGCTGAAAAACTTTCAAGATCAGCTTTTGAATAATCTGATTCTCAGAGGAATTAAAGGAATTGATAAAATTATTCCTAGAAAAATAACTGATAGTATGGCTCTCGTAGATGGAAAATATCAGAAACAAGAAACCTGGGTTCTGGATAGCGTTGGCACAAACCTTCTAGACTTGCTAGGATTGGATTATATTGATTCCACTAGAACATACACAAATGATATTCAGGAAATTGCTAAAACATTGGGCATTGAAGCCGCCCGCCAATCAATCTTTAATGAGATATCAGAGGTGATTGAGTTTGATAATACATATATTAATTATCACCATCTTAGTGTTCTATGTGACAGAATGACATGCAATCATAAAATGGTTTCTGTATTTAGACATGGAATTAATAATGATGATATTGGTCCGATTGCAAAAGCATCATTCGAAGAAACTCCTGAGATGTTCTTAAAGGCAGCTCGCCATGGGGAACTAGATCCTATGCGCGGTGTATCAGCAAATGTTATGTGTGGTCAGGAAGGTTACTTTGGAACAAACGCATTCCAAATTGTTTTGGATACAGAAGAGATAAGTAAAATCACCGCTGAAAATGTAAATCTAGTAGATACTGCTAAGGATATTGAGTCTAAGTTTGCAGGAATAGGAAATACTGATGATCCATGTTCTATCGCAAATCTAAATGTAACAAATAATGTTGAAAATATTACTGCAGAAGATATGGGTACTGGGGACGATGATTATGATGCAGGATTTTAAATTAAAATATTCAATAAATATTCAATAATAAAAATACTTGATTTATATTATTTTTATAAATCAAGTTAATTACTTTCTTAAAACTAATTTCTTTTTTAGTTTTTTTGGCTTTTTTGATTTTGCCTTTAAATTACTTACTACCTTCAAACGTTTTCTCGGCATTTTATAATTACTCAAAAATGTTTCTAGAAGATTACCATCTTCTATATTAGAAAGCATTTCTCTAACTTCAGTATTTACTTCCTGAATATTTACTGTTGCTTTCCCACCACTTATTAATAATCTAAACTTTGGTATCACCCCCGGCCTTGCGCCAGGTATTTTTATAAAATAATAATTACCTTGTTCAGATTTATTTGCAACCATTAAAATAGTTTTTGTTTCTGGTAATTTTGTGCCAGAGTAAAACACGATTGGAATATTTAATCTTGTAGCTATAATCCAAATATCTAATAATGTTACATAATAATCATCGCTCATAACCTGATTAGAAATTGTAATCGAATCCATTTCTAATCTTTTACTTATTATATTTTTACCTTCAATCTTTAATAATCTAATTATTACATCTCTATGCTCCTGAAATAATAATCCATAATCATCTACTAATATTTCTTTTATTTCCGAGATTGAAAGTGGTGCATCATTAGTTGTTTTATTATGAATCTCTACAATAGTCGCAATTATATTAAAAGTACATAACTCTGGGTTGTTTCCGAAGATTAGTTCATTACTATCACTAGGAAAAGCCCTTCCCCATTTTCCAGCAACTTTTGCTATGGAGGGTTTTTCGCATTTCGTATTAACATTTATTTTTCTTTTTTCATTTACAATAATATCATTATAAGTTTGTGATTCTGAAGGAACTGCGGTGTCATATGTATTATATTGCACATACTCATTTTCCTGTCTAGGAACCAAGTCATCAAAATAACCTTCTAATAATAAAGATTGCAGCAAAATAACCTCGTCGTCTTTTAAGTTATATTTTATGTCTGAAAATGATAAAAATGCCTTTGGTTCAAATATAAATGCTCTAATTCTGCTATATCTTACTATTTCATCAGCAACTCTACCAAAATACATTTTTTCATTTTCAATATCAGTTATCAGATTTCGATTTGGAATTAATAATCGACATTCTCCGTCGCTAGTAACGCAATAGTTTTTGGTTGAGCAATTATTTTCAGTCATACAACCGCCTATGTTTGATATACTAGATAATGCTTCTGCACTATACTCTGTAAATGTTACTTTGTTTTCCACAAGACCTCTGATTTTTTTATCAACTTCGCGTAATTTTTCCACATAAGTTACTGTATTATCATTAACTAGGTTTTCTATTGTTTTTCTAAGCCGCCGATGATTGTATTTTCCAAGCATTATGCGTATTGTATTTCTAAAAGCATTGAAAAAACCGGTTTCTAGTTTAATTTTTCTGACATATTTCTCTCTTTCTTCGTCAATTTCGTTATTTGTTAAAGATAACTTATTTGTTTCGCTGTAATCTAAATCACTAATTATATTTAAATCATCACCGTATGTATCCTGAGTAGGCGGAAATATAGGCACAAACTGATTTGTTTGTGTTATTATTCCAACAATCAATCCATTATCTATAACCTTCAGTGCAGGAAGCGATAAGATTTTTTTTCTAGTATCGATGCTAACTTTTTCCAAAAATGCTTTTGTTGATTGGTAATCAATACCCTGATAAGAATCCATCCAAGAATATCCAGAAGCAGATTTGTTGGGTGGTGAAGGATAACATGGAATCATACCAGATGCCTCTTTTTTCCTAGCAATAACACCGATTGTTTTGCCACTGTAATTCAATAATTGTGTTTCAATCGCATATTTTTTTAATTTCAAAAGATGAAGTATATTCTCTAGTGGAATATTTCTTGCAAAATTATATTTTTTTGGCATACTCGGAAGAGGAATACATTTACTATTCATGGATGTTTTTATTAATTCCAAAGTTTCTCTTAGATTTGGAAGCATATCTTTGTATTTTAAACTAAATCTTTTTGTTATAATATATTTGTTTCCTTTATCTTCATACATAATTATTGGCTCATATAAACCACTATTTTTAATTATTATAGCGGTTCGTTTATTTACATTAAAAAAGGCACTAGCATAATGATTTGTAGGACATAACACATGCACGTTGTCAGTAATGTCTTCATTTCGTATATCTAATATTACTAGATTTAATCCTTGTTTAAATAAAGAAGTATTTGGCATACAAATTAAATCCCACAAATACTGATAATCAATTTCTATAGTATCGTTCATAATATAATTTCGATAATTTTCATATGACCTAATTAATTTCTTAAACAAATTAATTTCTTCAGGGTTTGTTTTGTTTAGGTTTTTATATGTTTTGCTAGAGGTATATTTATTTATATCTATCTCACCTCCAACATCAAATATATCAACTAAATTACCATTATGTAATTGGATATATAAATCTAAAGATAATGCCTCCAATATAATTGATTTCATTTCTGCAATTGTTGGCACCTTAGAAGATTTAATTGTATCCACATAAATTGATGATATTGCTGCAATAAAAGACTGTTTTTCATTATACTCAACGCCAATTCTAACTAAACATGGAGTATTTTTCCTTATACCTGTATTCATTTTACTAATTTGGCATTTCTTATTATCTGTTTTTAAAAAACGTTGTATTGTTAGAGGCAAATAACCAAGTCTTCCATTTTCCAAAGGAAACTTTTCTGGCCCCTTTACATATTCATCCAATGCTACCTTTTTAGTTTTTCTTTTAGTTTTATTTTTAACACCGGGATCTTGTTTTGTTTCTCCCGGAGCGTTGCTATTCGTCAAACATTCCTTTCGTAGTCTAACCTGACTAGGTTTATTCCAGTCTTTATAACAACAAGGAACACACATATTTGAACCAGGTACTTTTTTATTATAAAAGCCAGGTGCTAGATTTATCCTTTCTCCCTTATCGTTTCTATGGTAACTTGAATCCATTTCATATATTGTCTCTCCTTCTCCTACCTCTTTTGCTCTTTTTGGGATAACTTTTCCATATTTTCCGGATTTAACTTCTTCTTCTGTTAATGATACATTATCTTTAAGACTCCAATACCGTGGGCATATGTAATAATAACTTGGATCATCGTCAGATGCTTTATATTCTAGTGCATTTTCATAAGATCCTGGGTGGTCCGCATCTATTTTATCTTTTTCTTCTTGTGTTAAAATAATTGGCTGCCGTCTAAGATTTGATGGACATGCTCTAGAATATGCTTTCATTCCTGGTTTATCTTCTGTTAAAATAAGAGATGGCTGTCTTTTCTGTATTCTAGCTTGGATTGGATTTGGATGTAAGCTCATCCCTGTAATATCTTTTGTTATTTCTTCACCATCTTCTAGTGGAGTATCTATGCCAGCGTTGTCATTTAACTCAATATTTCCTCCTTCATCATCACTTTCTTCATCGCTCTCGTCATCACTCTCGTCATCGCTGAATCCAATCAACATATCCATCATAGCGTCGCCATCTCCCTCGTCATATTTTTCTTTTTTTCCAAATACTAGTTCTTGTACTTTGTTTTCTGGTTCTTCAGCCTTTGCAATAACATCTTCTTTTATTTGTTCTTGCTGCACTACTCCCTTTTTACACAAACTTTTTATGTATTTTAAAGGAATCGATGTATCTGAAGGGTTTTGAGTAATTATCAAGAGAGATGTCAAATATTTTGGTATTGTTTCAAGATAATGAATACTATTTATGTTTTTAATACTTATTACTAGATTTGCAGTTAATGCTTCTTTTATCATTAATGTTTCAAATCCTGGATTATTTTTTATTTTTGCTCTCCGACCTTTGAACGCTGTTTGGACAATTTGCTGTCTGGATATAAAATCTGCTAGTTTCTCTCTAGCCTCTTCAATATCTTTTATTTTAAAGTTTTCGGTTAGACCTGTAATTAACTCAATATCTCTGGCTCCTCTATTTAATTTTTCCACAATGTAAGCTTCCATACTGTCCATTTCATTATAATTTGCTACTCTCTTAAATCTAAGTACAGCACCTTCATTAATATTATCACTTATAACATTAAAAACACTGGATAAGCATTTAGATATTTTATTAAATGCTATCCTTTTTTTCATAGGGACCCGGATAATGTACTCCATATCTTCTACAGAAATATTTGATTGATAAATATTATCAAAAGCTCTCATAACATAGCCTCGTTGAGATAAAAAGTCGGATATTTTTCTTATAATTCCATTACATTTCAACCTTATAAGTTCATTTATATTATCAATTGGCAGTGCTATTGGGAAACTACATGTTATTTCAATAACTCCATCGCTAGTAAAATCCATTATAATACTGTACTCACCAGCTTCAATATTATCTTCCATGTAAATAGATACTTGCTTTCCTTTTCCTATTTGTTTTATTTTTTTAATAATTGTTGCCTTAGATAGATAAGGTATTTTTTTACCATTATTTGAAACTTTATTTGTGTATAGCCTGTATATTTTCTCTTGTCTTTTTCCAGGGTTATATTTAATAAGTGGCTTACTTTCATCTGCATTTATAAGTTTAAATACAACATCCAGCGGAAGATTATATGAAAAATCCGGATTTATTAGAAAACTTACTTGTTTAATCCCTTCTTCAAGAATTACAGTTTTATCATTTTTTCCATTATAAATATAGTTAAATAAGTTGATATTTTCCGTATTTCTCTCCCATGCTTCATCTTGAACCAAATTATTTGTTTCCACAATTAATCTTGGCATTGCTTCTTGATACATTTCTAAACTAACTACGTTCTCTTCTTTCAAATAAGGAAAATATATATTAATTGTTGTTTCTTGAGACAAATTATTTTCTACTGCAAACTCTAATACATCTTCTGCTAAGCACATAAAAATCATGTTATTGTAAATATCATTTACTTCCATTAAAAGATTTTGATTAGTTGTTGCCAATATGTCCGATGAATATTTTTGTAAAAACATATCATATTCAATTGCATCAAATGGATTTACAGTATATGGAAATGATTTTTCAATCGCAACAAACTTTTGACCAATTGGCTTATTTAACAGTCTAGGGCTTATCTCCTCTAAATTGAGACCTAATATATCATCATAGTCATATATTTCTTTTATTTCAATATTATCAATATCCGCATCGTCTATATTTAATAAAAACTCAACCAATCTTTGTCTCGTTATATCTATTTTACCATCTTGCGATAGCTGCTGATAAACACTCGAAGCATCTAATTCTTCATTTGATTTTGTAAATAAATATATCCCACTATAACTTATCGCTTTGTCAGAAGCGCGTTTAATAATTTTTTTCTTTATTGTTTCAATCGTATCATCATAATATATTGATTCATTGACAAATATTATTTCAGGACTATATTGTTCAATATAAGATTGTTCGTCAAGAGAGAAAATACCTTGAAAAATATCATTTTCAGGCTCAATACGGTGTAATTCATTAATATCAACATCTTTTAAATCAAACAATCTCTCTCCTAAAAAAATATATATTTTTTGTATATTATTTTTATTTGTATATGCAACTTTGTAAATGCCAGACATGATATATATATATAAAGATAGAAGGATAATTATTCTTATATCGGAATATCATGAAAATAATAGTAGCCATGTGTGATAAATTTGGAATAGGAATCAAAGGAAAATTACCATGGCGAAATGCACAAGATTTAAAACATTTTTCTAAAACTACCATAGGTAACAAAAAAAATGCTATTATAATGGGAAGAAAAACATGGGATTCACTACCATCTAAACCCTTACATAGTCGCTTTAATATTATTTTAACCAGGTCAAAAAATAAGGAATCTCTAGCCAATACGAAGTTTGTTAATTCGATAAATGAAGTACTTGAAATATGTAGTGACGGCATTTTTGAAAAAATATGGGTTATTGGAGGCTCTAATATTTATAAAACATTTATTGATCTAAATCTTGTAGAAGAGTGTTATGTTACACATATTCTCGGAAATTATAATTGTGACACTTTTTTTAATATTCCAGATTATTGGCTTAAAACATCTGAAAAAAATATAGATGAGCATACAAAAGTAGTTATTTATAAAAATCCGGTTTTCTAATATAATACGTAAAATTAATTATTATATTAAAAATAGTAATCGAAAAATTAATAATCAAAATAAGGATTATCCGTTATCTCCATTCCACAATACTCTTTTGGAGAACTTTTATAATCTATTGGATTGTATATATTTATATCCTCAGCTTCTTGCAGCAAAAACTTAAAGTTTCTCCAAAACTCATCTGTATGACCAACACTATGTGATGCAACATGAGCTAACTCGTGGATCGCTACGAACATCAAAGTATTTGGGTCAATTAATCCGCCTTTTCCACTTTTCTTTTTATCTAAACAAAATGCTATTTTTTCACCTTTATTTTCACTATATGCGGTAAACTCACTGGTTGGTAGTGTTTCACTTATTTTTCTAGGGTTAAATCCGGAATAAAGTCTTTTAATATTTTTACGATCCGGATATTTTTCATTACAATGATTTACTAACTTTTGCATCTTTTCAGTTGTTTTGGCCAATAGATCTGCTGCTAGCTCTAATTTTCCTCTTTCTCGCACACAATATGTCTTACCATCATGATCAGAAATAATACATTTTAAATTAAAATAATCTGATTCTATATATATTTTTATGCATAGTAATATTCCTAAAAATATTGCGATATAACCTACACCATTGAGTTCCATGTATATTATACCTAGACACTATTTGATAAATCATTAACAATGTAATAAATGTTTTTATTAATGATTTTATATTTACTGAGTTCTGGAACCAATCTCTAGAGGAAGACGCATAAGATCCGGTTCAATAGTTGAGTTCATCCATGGGCTCACCTTTAGAGTTGGGTTAGGTGGCTCAGATCTAACCTGAAGATTCGCATTACGCATAGATCCTGCGATTGTGTCTATGCCTGCATGGTGTCCAGCTTTCAAAAGATTAACATTTCCAAAATCGTGGGAACCACTCGGATTAAGACGCGCCCACTCACTATTTTGATCCTTAGGAAGGAGATCATCTGCATTATTTACTTTACCTGCATTGGCACTAGGAGGAAGTCCTTGGCTATTAGAATCCATTCCTGAAACTGGTGCAAATCCACCATTGTGGCCTTCTGGATTTGCAGGAGATGTCGCAGCACCATTAGCAGCACCACCTTGAACTTGTGCTGAACCTCCTGATGAGAGAACGTTGTTGCCACTCATTGTGTCAAGAGACATCCCTTTTCTACTAGAATACCGCATTCCGAAATATAAACCCAGGGCTAGCAGCAAAGCCAAAAGGATTACTGGAGATTTTAAATAATCCATTGGTTTTTTTAAAAAGCCTTTTAGTGAAACCATCGTTATATAATAGGGATTGGAAAAAATATGTGAGCAATCAGCGTTTTTAGTTTATAATTATTAAAAATTGTCCTTAATTTTAATAGTTTCATTTTATTACTCATCACTATCACTATCAGAATATTCATCAGAATCATCTAAATCATCCAACATATATTTTGTCTTAATTTCTTTTGCTTCCAATGCCGCCTTTAATGCCATTTTTTTCATATGTTTTGCCTTTTCTCTAGCGATATTATATATTTCATAATAAACATCATTTGGTTTTTTTAATCTTAATTGTGAAGAGTTTTCTTCATCGTTAATCTTTATATCTACTTCTTTAATACTATCATCAAATGATTTCTCTAAAATATCTACTCTTTCTAAATTATTATCAGTTTCATTTATATTGTTGGCTGATTCTATAGGTTGGGCTGTATTATCAATATCATTGTCAGCATTATCATTGTCAGCATTATCATTGTTAGCATTATCATTGTCAGCATTATCATCGACAATATCATCATCGACAATATCATCATCGACTTCCTCCTGATCGTCAATTAAAGCAGGCTCTAAATTATTTATATCTAAAGTTACCTCTTCCAATACATCTGTATTAATAGCATCATTATCCAGATCATTTTTAGAATCATCCGATTTATTATCTTCTTCTTCTGAATAATCATTATTGTCTAAATTGTCATTGCTTAATTTCTCTAAAACTATCCCCTGAACAATTTCTTGTTTCTCTAAATTATTATGTTTTATCATACACTGATCTATCACATTTATCTTTGGCTCTTTGCGTATCATCATTACCTGAACTGCCTTTAGTTGTATATCGAAGCTTCTAGCTGTAAATCTAATACCATCTACAACAATGAGAGGAATTATATCACAACTCTCTTTAATATCTGCATAATCCATTATTTTTTCATTTTTATCAAAGAATCTACATTCCAATTCTCCATTATTTTTACTACTATCTATGTAGGCTCTGATCAATGTTTTTTCACCACCTTTATAACTTCTAAATAAGTTTGATAACATAGAAATAATTTGTTTTTCGGTTAGTTGGCTAGAAAACCACTCTTTCTTTTTTTCATTGATAAGTTCAATACATGTTTTTTGTAATGTTTCAAGCCATTTTACTAAAGTTTCAGTTTCATTAGTATTGCTATCATACATTAAATCTGTGTAATTAACTCTTTTCGTTTTAATGATGCCATGTTTAGTTGATGATTTAGGTAATTGTACAAATGTAGTTTTATTATCACACTTGATTTTAGTAAAATATGAACCGCCTCCTTGCATTGGACTTGGATCACTTAATTTTAGCTTATCGAAAGGAAAAGTATGATTTGCTTCATAACTAGTCATTGATAAGAAAGGATACAAAAATAATAAGAATAAAACACAAAATAATTTCTAGAACTATATTTTAATATGAACAATAAGATTGCAGAAGCATGCGTTAATATCTTAAAAAGGGAAGATGTTAAAAATGAATTAAAATTACTAGTTTCTCCATTAATTGATATGATATTAATTGATATTTACCCTTACATATATTTGTCATTGATATTTGTAATTATCAGTTTTATATTACATTTAGGAATATTTGTATTACTATTCAGAAATAAAGGAAATATATTTAAGGCTGCGTAATTTTTCTTTTCTTATATTATATAATGTCGTCTGTAACATCTTCACAGCCTGCAACTGTTCCTGCATCAAAAGCACCTAATCTCGCGCAGTGTGGTGGAAAAAAACATAAGAAACGTGGAACCCGAAAGGCCCACCACAAGTCCCATCACAAAAAGCATCACAAAAAGCATAGAACCAGAAAGGTTCATCACAAGAAACATCACAAGAAACATCACAAGAAACATCACAAGAAACATCACAAATCGCACCACAAGAAACATCACAAATCGCACCACAAAAAACATCACAAATCGCACCACAAGAAACATCATAAGAAACACCACAAAAGGCACCACAAGAAAGGTGGATCATTTTTAGCAACTGCTGCTCTTCCATTTGGACTTGTTGCACTAAACCGATTTTTCCAGAGCCGCAAAGGAAGAAAAAATATGAAAAGTGTTAGTAAGACAATGAAAAGATCTGCTAAGAAAGTTAAGAGTCTATTGAAAAAGTAATTAGTTAAATAATTATAATTAAATGTAAAACGATCTAGATATCTAATATTATATTTAATTATATGAGTAGTTTCCAAGATAACATAAAAGACTGGGTTGCTGTTGATAACAGAATAAAAAATTTGAATGGCGAAATTAAGCAACTTAGAACACAGAAAAATGAACGTGCTCAAATTATTATGAATTATGTGGAATCAAACAATCTATCAAACGCTATTGTAAATATTTCTGATGGAAAACTAAGATTTACTGAAACAAAACAAAAAGAACCACTAACCTTTAAATATATAGAAGCATGTTTAAGCAAATGTATTGCTGGCGAAAAAGATGTCAAAGATATAATGAAGTTCATTAAAACAAATCGCGAAACAAAAATAATAAATGATATCAAAAGATCATATAATAAATAATATAATGAATAATGGAAATTAAAAAGTGAGTTTAGTATATATATATAATATGAATACACCATGCATTACACCAGAAGATATGATTTTTAAAAAAAGTGGCGGAGGATTAATAACTGCAGGTGGGTTTAAAATAGACTCTATTTTAAATAAATCACCTATTCAGACCGGCGGGAGTATTGGTGGAACATCTGTATTGTCATCTCTTAAAGGCTTAGCTGTCCCTGCAGGTCTTCTTTATATGCAACAAACTATTGAGAAACCACATATTTCTGAAAATGTTGAAAAAATGCAAGTTATTGGAAACTCTTTATACGATAATCTTTTAAATCTTGCTGAAAAAAATAAACCCCCAACAAAGAAAAGAAAAAAAACACGTAAAAAAACTAATAAAAAAACTAGCAAAAATAAATCTAGAAAATCTAGAAAATAAATAGTATACTTTATTTTTTATAAATTATACTATTTCATAAATGACTCCAATTGTTGTGATTAAATGGCGCAACTGCAATTTCTCCTAATTTGCCTCGCCAATAATCAACCTTTTTATCAAACTCCCTTTCTCTTTTTGTTATTGGATACAATGGTGATAACTTCATTGCATCTTGCTCTGCTTTCGTCATTTGTGGTTTATATCCATAACAATTTACACCAAACTTTACATTTTTATTTTTAATGTATCCTCCATTAACGCCTGGTCTTCCGCAGTCATGCTCGTGGCCTTTTATTTCTTGCAGTTTTGCCCATTTATCATATTGTGTCGGATAAAGCGCCATCTGCCCGTCTGACCAGCCAAATCCACACCAATCTGCACCTTTATTGTAGGAATCCTCTACTTCTTTTATGGTTGCCAGTCTTCCTCCATATGCTCTACAAATAGCCTTAGCATCATCGTAGGCATATTTATTATTTGGAACATGGAAAACCTGTTTTGATATTTTAATTTCTGGCACACTAGAAAGACCGTTAATATCTCCAGCTAGATCTTCTGGATCTACAATTATATCAATCTCTGGATTAGCGCTAAACATATTCTTAATACTTGCAGTTACATCCATATCAAACATATAAGACATCCCATTCAACATTACTAATAATATAAAAACACCCCATAGAAGGATCTCCATATTAAGTAATGAGCCATCACTATCCATTACCTGTCCCCCATCTCCTAAACTTGCAAATAACGAATAATACAGAACGATAACGAAAGTCAAAACTAATATTACCATTGGATTTGTAGATAAATTATTTAAAAAATTAGGTGAATATGGAACACCTGTAATTGAATCCATACTTATATCCATCTCGTATAATCTATAAATCTATTTTTTTTTACGAAAGAACAAACAGTATGCTTGTGGTGATAAAACCTGAGCATCACTTATTTTAGTTACATTAGTATCATTGAAATTATACCATTCTCCGTTTGCTACTCGGACATTCGCGGTATAATGACCACCACCTGCTCCTCCACTATGATTACAAACGCCATAAAGATCGAAAATATTTGACATTTTATTATATCCCTTAACATACTTACTGAGATTTATGTTTTCAAAATCGCACGTTACTAGTCTAGAATCTTTTCTTCCACGATAATCCCATCTTTTAAAATGTACCACCAAAACCTCCGGAAATGCCCAAAAGACGATTCCTTTGTCAATATCTTGCTTTTTATCAGTTTTTTCATTATACCAAGCGTTGTCTCCTTCCATTCGCTCTTTGCCACAATATGCATCAATACATTCGAGTAGAGTCAGTTTCTTATTGCCAGTCGGCATACTCAACGAAAGAACAAAGAATGGCTCTGGTCTTACGCTTAAACGCTCTCCATCTGTTACAGACAATATCTCTGTAACAGAAATGCCGCAAAATATCTTCACAATATCTGAATAATCATTTTTATACATATCAGACATCATTTTATAGCACGCCTTAGCAAGGATATCTTTGTCATTCTTTGCAGTACCGCTTATTGTCATATCAACTTCCCTGGAAATAGAATTATGAAAACTATCAATTAAGAACATCAAAAACTCCTGAATATCATTTTGGCTGTATCCAGTAAATAGTGAAATCCCCTTCATTCCAGAAATCTTTTGAACAGCCTTGACAAAACCCCATGGTGCGATTGTACAATTTTGACTCCACATAAGTTTTCTTAATTTATCCCATTCTATTATCAAAACAGAATCCGGCTTTTTATTTAGTTTGGTTTTGTAGGTTTCTTCATCCAAAAACTCGTTTAATTCGTATGTATGTGATAGTATTTGAACACACGAATTAAGATAACAAGTATTTCCGACGTTCGTTAGTCCAGTAAGGCCACGGTCTTTATACTTTTCAATCGTTGTTTTTTCCATCTTCTATAATATACAATATATTATGATTGTATTTAAACCTGTTTAATACTTTTTAACCTCAATTTTGTGATTTAATACAAATTATTTTAACGCTACCATTGAATATAGTGTAAATATGATATATTCTTAAGAATTACCTCATTTAGTAAAAGGATAATAAATACAATAATATACAATTACAAAGATGAGTGATACATTTTTGACACATTACATGGAAACTATTTCTAGCTCTAGAAGACTAATGGGCGAAATATTATCTATATTAAGAAATCAAGAATTAAATATAGATTATTTTTATCGTGATGCACTACGCTCACCGCCTACTCCTATTGTAGATCACTCTAGAAGAAATGATAATTATAGATCTAATTATAGTTCGTATTCCAGAAGTAATCATAGTGATGGTCATCCACAATCTCCGAGCAATGATACGCCACCACCTCCGCCTCCGGAAACACCTTCTCCTCGTAATACACCGCCTGGACCACAAAATCGATACTCGCAACAACCTAGATTTTTAGAAAGGAGAATCAGCCAGCCAAGAATGCCAGAAAGATTTAGCAACAATTTTCGACAACCCGGCAGAGCTACCACAATTGCAGATGTTTTTGCAGCAGCAATAATGTCTGAAATGAATAATTTGACTCCTGTAGTAGTTAGGCCGAGCGAGTATCAAATAAATAATGCCACTGAAACAATATCTTTTTCATCGATTCTTGAAAATGAAAGAAGATATGATAGATGTCCAATATCTCACGAACCTTTTACCGAAAACTCTACTGTTACAAGAATAAGACATTGTGGTCATTATTTTGAACCGGCGTCATTAACAACTCTCTTCAGAAATAGTGTAAGATGTCCGGTTTGTAGGTATGATATCAGAGACTATACAAACGCCGATACCAGGAATACTAATGCTAATACTAATACTAATGCTATTGGTAACGCTAATAGTCATATTGAAGAAGATCCTGCTTCATCAAATGAATTGTCGCCTACAAATAGTAATGACAATCAAGTATCAGTTCGTATTCCATATTCAGCATTAAATGGCAGCTCTTCGATGCCAAATAGAAATAATAGAGTAACACCCACAACTCCGCTGCAGATATCATCGTTAAATCTTCCAAGAAGAATTGGTAATGCTCTTAGGAGCGGTTCAAGAATAACATACTCGCTGGATTTAATACCTACATCTGGATCTAATGCAAGACCTCCGCACCCCCCTGGTAATAATTCTTTTAATGCGTAATCTCTTCAGAATGATCTAATAAAATTGTAGTAAAAATCTATTTTTATGTTTATTTTTAATATCCATAGATGTAGCTATATTATTTTTAATCTTTTTTTCATTTATCTTTGACTTATCATAAATATTTGATAAAAATCGGTTAGACATAGAAGCTATTCTAGTTTTTTTCTTATCATCATTTTTTTTTATCTGCATATTAATTTTTACATCTTCATTTTGTTTTGGTTTTTGTATTTTGGGTAGTATTTTTTGTATTTTAGGTTGCTTGGATTTTCCAAAAGAAAAATTGATTTTTTTATTAAACTTTACAATACCCGAAGTAGAACCATTTGAAATATTTGCTTTTTCTTCATCATTAATTTTAGTTTTTGATAATGAACTCTGTATATTTTCATTATTCAATTTAATTTCAACATTTTTTGATTTTTCTCTATTTATAATGCGGGATAATACGTTTGTAAAACGATTATTTGATACTATTTTGTTAGTATTTGATTTATCTATTTTATAGTATTCTAGAATATCTAATTTATTAAAATACCTATTTTTTTCATTTATTGTTAGTACAATAACACTCATATCAATATAGTTTATTACAATATAATTTTTGTAATAAACCGATTCATTCATTAAAATACAGAAGATCTAGAATAATTACTACCATTGCCTTTTATTATAGTATAATCATTGCTAATAGGATATAATTCATATAAACAAGATTTTTTAGACTTTGTATATCCATTTTTTGCTTCTCCTGGATAACCAAATTGATTAGAAATAAAACGTATTCCACTATCGTCTATAAAATCATGGCTATAATGTGTATGACCCGATATACAAATAAGCGGCTTATTCTTTTTTTGAATAGGTATATCACTAGAAAACTCAGTTATATCTTCATCATCTTCATCTCTATATCTTTCTTGTCGGGTATGCATTGGATGTGTTGTTAATGGATAATGAGTTATAATAATAGTCGGTATATCTGGATCATAAATACTTTTTAACCACTCCACAGAACTGTTATGCAATTTATTAATTCCGCTTTCTCCGATTTTTACCAATTTAATTCCTTCAGTTGTTTCTATTTCTTTCTTAATTTTTTTAGGACAAGTCATTTTAGTTCCTTCCTTTAATTTTGACCACATTGTTAAACCCAATACTCTATATCCATCTATAAAGATTTCATCTTTTTCTAGTAAAAAAATATTATTATAATCCTTTATACATTTCTTATATTCAACCAATAGTTTATCATATGACTGCTTTGAACTATAAAACTCATTATTTCCCAATACATATATAACCTTTTCCCAATTATTAGAAACATAATCTAAAAATAATTTGAAACTTTTCTTATGTAGCTGACCTATATCGCCCGCCATTATCAATACATTTGCTCTAGGCTGTATTCTTAAATATCGTTTGTAACACTCTAGGTGGCAATCTGACAAGACTTGAATATACATGTCTTATATATTTTTAATAATAACTTTATATTATTATTTACGCATTGTAATAACATACATTATCTCCATAACTTTATTACTCCTATTTTTAAGATTTCTACTACCTTTATAGGTATCATATGATATCTCTTTTTTTTCTACATCATAATTTTTAAATATTTCATCCCAATCACTTTTTTTAATAATTCCCTCATCATTATAAGATAAAATTACATATTTTGTTTTTTTAAATGCACTCTCGAGAAGGGTTTTCATTGATCCTACTGCACTATTCCTACTATTATACTTAGATCGTTTCCAATTTTTTGGTATCCCGGATACTCTTGATATCTGTTCTGGCATTTCATATTTTGCAATAACATTCAACATAAAGTAATTACTACCATATGGATGTTGATTGTATGGTGGATCTAAATAAATAATGTCGATGTCTTCCGGTAAATCATTTATTAACACATTGATATCTTTATTATAGCAATAAACCGTCGCCTCGCTATCTGACCATACAGGCATATCTAGTCTTATTGGTTTAGTTATCCTTTCTAAAGCATTTTCACCAGCGCCGCCAAACTTACCAACTTTTCCATCTTTATAAAACCCTTTAAATACACCAGCAGTATTTGCATGAATACTACTTCTAGTTAAAAGCGGAACTAAACAATAAACTTGCAATCGTTTTGGAACAACCATTGTTATATATGTTCTAAGAGTATCTATAATAAGTGCATTTTCTCGAGTATAAAACACTCTCTCCCCTTCTTTTATATCAAAAGTATTTTTTGGAGCATATAATTGTGAAATTATACCTTCCTTATATGGACCATTTTTCGCCAAATTATTCATTGAATCAATGTAAGTTTTTATGGCAGTCTGGTCTTCTTTTGATGGCTTTTTCATAAAACACTCAGCCATCAAATAAGCATAATGCTCCATATCATTTGAGTGAATCTCATATGCATCTTCTAAAAGTTTTCTTGAAACTACAGTTGAACCCGAAAATCCATCGACAATTTTCATTTTTTCACTGTTTAATGTTTTGCCAATTGCTTTTATCAACTTACTTATTTCATTTACTAATTTTCTTTTATTCCCCAAACATGTAAGCATTGTTTGACTTATAAAGTTTTTATTATCACTCATCTTTTGATATAGTAAATATAAGCTATATCTTGATATCAATTTTAACAAAAATTATATTTTCAGTCTTTTTATTGTGTTAAAATAAACACATGGAATTACAGAAATATGCGAAAGAGCATGAAGATAATAACTCATTTTCATAAAATTAAGTTCTTCAAAGATTTTATTAACCAAATTATAATAATCCAGGAAGCATATAATAAAACCTTCCACCCTTCTCGTAAAAATAATATAATACAAGATTTGATGTAAATAAGCAAGCAAAGAAATAAAAATATCATATTTTCTTATTCCTTTCATAAGTTTATAATGAAAAGCTATTGATGTAAATGTCATAGGAATGCCAGTTATCATAAAACTATACTTTTTACTTTTAAAAATCATATTTAAAACTATATAGGGCACCGTTAAAGATGTTACCTTGCATGGATTATAATTCATATAATATTAATTAAAACATTCTATTTAATATTATCTCGTTAAATTATTTTTAATTAATTCGACAATGACTTTTGTAAATCCATCCATATCTATATTAAAGATAGATTATTACTTTTTTTTTAAAAAACATTGTTTCAATTCTTCAATTCTATATCTCATTTTGGACATTTTAAAATGTCCATTTTTCATTTTAGAAATAAAGAATTGAAAACAACGAAAAATAAAAAAAATGCCTACAAGTGAAGGTATTTTTTAGAAAATAAAAAA
>Ga0257110_1000357_pt1 | contig 23139 bp, 26 predicted proteins | sample LP_taG_7_FD_190184 | JGI IMG/M metagenome (GOLD analysis project Ga0257110, IMG submission 190184) | Marine microbial communities from Northeast Subartic Pacific Ocean, Canada - LP_J_2015_P26_10m | ecosystem: Environmental > Aquatic > Marine > Oceanic | place: Canada: Northeast Subartic Pacific...
CCCCCCTATTACTGCACGACTTATCAAAACATGGGCTCCGCTGTTCCTTCCCCACCCGAATAGATAACCAGATCCAAGCAATTTCTAACTCTAGGCGGTATACGCATAACAATGTGGCACAAAACGATTGCTTATATTCCCCTATCAATAAATTCAATAGGCACCAAAATCTGACATGAAACCGGGAGCTATTACGAATCACTTGTGGGTAGTATGCAGTGTGTCATTGCTCATACCCTTGACTAACCGTTTTCACGATCAAATGCGCAACACAGGAACCCGAGACAATGAAACTTTATGGCGTTCGTACTTCACCCTACGTGAGACATGCTCGCGTGGCATTGACCCAGTCAAACTTAGAGTGGGAGCTAGAACAGGTGACGCTTGACACCATCGGTCAGTCGCCAACATTGCGCGTACCGTTCCTGATCGATGGCGACCTAACACTCAGTGATTCGTCGGTCATTGTCCGCTACGTTCGTGAACAGTCAGGCCAAGCTTTTCTAGCAACGGTTGCTGACCATGAGTTATTTGCATTGGCAACATCCGTGCTCGATACCGCAGTGAACGTCTATTTAATGAACATCGGTGATAGTGCCGACTTAGCAGAGGTTCCGACCGGTGCATCGGCCATCGGATTTGACCCCAAAACCTACTTTGAGCGTCAGCAGGAAAGAGTTGCTGTGGGCATGCAAGAACTCGAGCGTTGCCAGCTGTCATCCAGCCAACCCTATACGGATGGAGAAATTCGACTGGCCTGCTTGCTAGATTGGGCCGCTTACCGGGGCACCATCGACTTATCCGGAAAAGATAACCTCTGTCGCTTTCTCACCGAGATTCGCACGTGGCCACCCTTTGCCGAGACGGCACCTGACCTATGAGCCAGGGTCATACTGAGGACGGCAGGAGTTTTTGCGGCGGCAACGAGCGGGCAACGTCCGATACTCAGGGTTCGCCCCACTGAGCAGATACTTTCAAGAGGACGAAGTGACTTCTATGACGAGCCAAGCACCTAATGCGTCAGTGATCGTTCATTAATGCAATAAACAATACGCTGCGTGACGGTCTGACCCGCCGCCAACCATGATTCACGGCGACCCAAGGCATGGTTTGGACCATTCGGAAAACCCTGTGCCTCTAGGCATATCGCCGTAAAAGGCCGCAACGGTGACGTCAGTGCCGATGCGGTATAGACCTGCAGGCAGGGCTGTGTCGTGGCAAGATCAAGGCTTACCCCATTGGCTCGATTGGTAAGAGAAGCAACGTGATCGGGTGCCAGTGCATCTCGCTTACCCGACGCCAGTACATAACTGTGATCAAGTCCGTCGGGGTACGCCGTCAACGCATCACCGAGCAAACGCTCTCGGGCAAAGTCGAGCGGCGTATCGGCAACTGGCATCGACCCACCAGTCGCGCATTGCTCGCTGTCCGTTAACAAGACCGACTGGGCATTAACCTGCAACGATAAAGCATTGGCTGAGGTTGCACCCAGCGTAAAGTAAGCGTGATTCGTCAAGCTGATTGGGGTGTCATGGGTCGTTGTCACCGATAGATCAATCATCAGACTGTTATCTGAGAGTGTATAAGCCGCTCTGAAATCGCGATCGCCGGGCAAACCGCCCTCCCCATGCCGACGACTGATGGAATAAGTTGCCGCGTTAGGCTGATTACCTCGCTCAAGCATCCAATCAGCGCTATGCAGCGCGGCTTCGTTACCGTGGAGTAATACGGCCGGCTGCCCGTTAGTCGTCTCAATCTGGCGTAAACGACCGGCAAAGGGTCCCACTGTGCCGCCGATGCAAAATTGATCGATCAACTCGGTGGACACTTGCTCAGTGTCAAGCAGCAACGAAAGATTTTGCCGCTTTGCTACCAGCTGGACCAATCGCGCCCCTCGATTGCTGAGGGTGACGGCGAGTGTGGGTGACTCAAGATGAGTGACATTTGACATAGAGGGGTCCGATCAAATCGCTGGCGAAACCGAATTCAGTTTATCGAAAAGCAGCCGATTTTTCGCAAGGTGCTTTTCGGTCTACACGTTAGCCTGCAGCGCTCTAGTTTGATGTGTCGTTGCAAGATCATTTGTAAACAGCACAACAAGACCGTCACCGATTACAAAAGAGAAAAAGCTAGCGTCCTAAAAACTCTTGAGCCCATAATGAGAGCGAACTAGTCTGCAGAGACTGGGTTACCCAATTGATCACATCAGACAGGAGTACGCATGATCACACTGACACCTACCATCATCATGATGCTAGCAGCTTCGGTTGCTTTCCAGGTCATCGGTCTGTCACTCATGCCCCTGACAAAAGGCGTGACACAGTTAGTGCCGTCGGTAGCCTGTGGTCTTGCCTTTCTGGCAGGGCTCGGGTTGATGGCACGCTTGCTGAACAGCGGCATTAACTTGGGTATCTTGCTGCCCTTTATGGCAGCCGTCGTTCCGCTTTGTGCTATTGCGGTTGGTATTTTATTTTACGGCGAGTCTGCTTCTTTTATTAAGCTATTCCTCCTAGTCTCTGCCTGTTTGGTCATTGGTTTCGCCAGCAGTATTGCATAGACGCCTCGCTAACAAGTGGCCCGCTAAACCTTGATTGCCAAAAATTGACGGTCAATGCCTGCGCCGGTATGAGCTGGAGCAATGGCTTAGAGTTCAACTTGTGAGGCCGAAATATTTTCGACGACGAGTATCTGCTATCGGCGTTCCCCTCGGTGGCACAAGCAGGCAGTGCCAGCGGCTATCCTAACCAGCCAGCCACCTATGGACTGACCCTGAAATACAACTTCGGGCAATAAGTCTGATAAGTTGTGGGAAGGGGCGCTCATTTAAGCGCCCCTTTTTTTGCCGCGAAAAAGCAATCAGGAACGTCGTTGGCGGGACTTGATACCCGTTTCCGACGCCAGCAGGCGGAAGCCACTTAAGTGCTCGCCCACCCACGGTGCGATAACACGGTGCTATAAACAGCGCTATAACACCGCCTTAAACCAGCAAACTACCACCTTATCGCCTTAAAAAACTATTGTGGGCACCCTCCGCGACCTTCATAATCCCCCCCGCCGAGAGGCAATAGTCCTTCTGAGTCCACCTTTATGCTCAAACCGCTGTCGAGCTCACTTCGCGCAGTAGCCAATCGGTCAGGGTTGAGCGCGGCCTGTTAGGACACAAGCGTCTTTTAAACAGTGATTACGTCATCGCGTCTGTGCGCCAGTGTGACTGAGCAGTGGGCGGAGCTTACCGATAACGCCCCACCTGAAAAGACAATTTAATAGCTAACACCAAGCGTAGTAGGAAGGTTAATGAACGATAAACTGACTCTGAACAAATTAGAAAAACTCATCGAGCTCGAAACGCAGCTTCGTGGAGAGTACCAGCAACAACTCGACGACAAAGACATATCCATTGCCCAACTCACCGTCGACAAGACTGCGCTGGAGGCCCAAATCAGCGAGCGCGAGAAAACCATCGCGACCCAGTTGGCGACCATTACCGAGTTCTCGAGCAAGTCAAAAGACATCCAAGCGCTGGAGCAGCGCAATCGGGAGCTTCATAATCGCTCCGATAAAATGAAGGACGAAGTGGCAACGGTAAAGAGCCGCGCCAAAGAACTCCAAAAAGACCTTGCTGCAGAGCGAGCAGAACTCGCTGAACTCAAGAAGTATGACCCACAGCGACTCCGAAAAAATCTGGACGCCTCAAAAAAGAAGCTGGCAGACAAGACCGCTGCAGCGGACAAGTTGCAAAAATCGCTCAACCAAACGCGCGCAGAAAATACCGAGCTCGAGCAAAAAGTGAAGGACCTTGAGGCGCAAGTCGCCGCGGCAGCAGATGCTGAGCAAAGTGATAAGACCGAGGACGACAAGCAAGCCGCTGCTTGATGCTCGTTCCTAAACCATCAGGTTCTATCAAATTGAGCGCAGTGACACCGAGGGCCTAGCCATCACTTTTCTGGACCTGTCATTTTGGCAACGACACCGGCAACTGCTCGGCGTTGTTGCTGTTGCAATTGGGGCCGGCGCTTGGGCCATGGAGTTTGCCGGCACCGTCTATATCTGCCCGTATTGCAGGGTACAACGCACTGTGATCTTATTGCTCGGCGTGGCGATGATATTGCCGTTTACCCATCACTGGATCATGCGCTATCTCGCTTCAGTGGTCGGCTTTTTGGGTGCGGTGGTCGCCGTGAATCAAAACTTCATGGGATGGATGAAAATCTCAAAGGGCACCTTTGCTTTCAATGACGTGCTTTACATCGACCCTTTTCTCCTCTCGAGCGGCTCCTTATTTATCATTATCGGCCAACTGTGGCTCATTCTCGGCAAATACCAGCCCACCAAGGAGCGCTGAGACAGTTGCCTCTTTTATCCTCTAGGCACCCTCACTTCGAATCACTCCACCAACAGGCACTGGCTAGTTAACAAGGCATCAAGCTGACAGTCGCTCACAGGTGTTCGCCGTCGAGGTAATACCAACGACCGCCAGTTTTCGAGAAACGGCTCGTTTCGTGTAGCCGATGCCCTTTTCCATCAACCTTATAACGCGCCACGTACTCGACGACGCCGATGATGTCAGCCTCCCCTCCTCCGTCGGCAGCGTAAATACGCAAACCAAGCCAGCGGTGTTTGTCGTTAAAGCGCACTGTGCTGGGCCGCGTTTCCTCGTGCCATGTCGCCAGCAGGTAAGCCTGATCACACAAAACAAATGCACTGTATCGAGAACGCATCAGTTGCTCTGCCGTTTTCGGATGATCATGACCGCTCAAAAATCGTTGGCAGCACTGCGCATAAGGGGCTGGGTGGCCGCAAGGACAACGGGCGCTATCGTCAATCAGTTGGTCGTGAGGCATGGCGGTCAGGTTAGCACGTGGATCAGCAGCCTACGTCGCGACATACTGCTCAACAGAGCAGGGATAACTCCCCATACTCGCAACATATTGAGACTGATCGCCTGCTCTGAATGACCCGTTTTTTTAGGAGCTATTCACCCGGTGGCTGAAACGCCAATAACTTAGGATGCACATCACACCATGCTGGCGCACTCTCCGCAAAGTGCGTGTAGCGAGGTCTGAAGTGAGCGGGATCATCAAATGTCATGGCATTGACGGACACGACCGACACGTCATTCGACTGCACCTTGATCTGAGTGCCGCAGTCGCCGCAAAAATAACGCTCAACGTTCCTGCCCGCAGCCGAGCGTGACGCGTACTTTTTCAACTCGCCCGACGTCAAACGAAAATCATCAGGGGAGATTGCATAGGACGCCCAATAGGCACTCCCACCGACAGTCTGACAGTCGGCGCAATAACACAGCCCTTGCATCATCGACTCTGCTAGCACTTCATATTTGATGGCTTTACAAAAACACGCGCCTGTCATCACTACTGACTGCTCCCTTTGAAGCGGGGTGGGGTCCGCTATTGTTTCAATGCTTCGCCAAGCACGTCTGGCGACGAGAATGCTGTGACCGCTCTGCTAGCTACGCCGCTGAAACAGCCACTTCGTATAGGCTATAAGTCAGGACGCCGCTGCCATCGACAACACCCGCCGCGACCGCTTGCAAGCCATTCATCCAGCTATACTTTTCGTGACTCGTTTGAAACGTGGGTGCCGTAGTGATCAATCCCGCAGCCATATCCGCACGGCCAGCGTACTCGACATAGATATACGCACCATCGTCGGTTTTTAAGGTAAACCGCACGTCGACACAGCCGACAGATTTATCGTGATTGAGCGTGAGCCAATCAGCCGCATCATTGACTGCCAAACTGGCTTTGACTCGATCACAGTCGACATCAACCGACAACACGTCGACCACTAATCGTCGCCCTTTGGGTCCCTGCCCTACATCGACCCGCTCGCCTAATTGCACTGTGATCGTACCCATCGGCACTAATTCAGCAGTCGCTTTCATATGGTATTTCCAGTTATTCGTGAGGGAGTACGGTACTGGCACTGCGGTGCTTTATCAAATGATAGCCCGGTGCCTGAGCCTTAGCGGCTGAGACCCTCAATTTGCCGGCCCGACGCGCTAACCCATGATCAACAGTCATAGGCTGGCTCTGGATCAAGGTTATGGCAGCTGGCCGGCAACAAAATAGTCAGTGTGGTGATTGCCGGGCTGGCTGCAACCAAAAGTTAATCCCCGCACCGAGTAAAATAAAGCCACTGCCCAAGAGCGTGGTGAAAGCGGGAGTCTCGGCAAAAAAACACCAGCCCAAGACCGCCGCAAACAAAATTTGCACGTAGCTAAGGCTTGTTGCGCGACTCGCTGACTCCCACTGCATCGCTTTGGTCAAAGCCACTTGGCCTAGCTGCGTGAAGCAGCCAATGCCCGCTAATATCAGCCACCCCGTTGCCGTTGGCCAGATGAAACCTTCTGCACCCAATAATAAGGTGCCCGGAATACACACCAGGGGAAAATACAGCACAATCACACTGGGATGCTCTGTGGCGACCAGCTTCCGTACCAGTGTGTAAGCAACACCGCTGCCGAAAGCGCCCCCTAACCCAGCCAACAACGCCACCTGCGATAAACCCGCTGGCTCAGTGCTCCCCCAATAAGGAGACACCATACAACCCAAGCCGACGAGGCTCAGCAGCACACAAAGGACCGTCGCAGCCGAGGGGCGTTCCAAAAGAAAGATAAAGGCCAGCAAGGCAGTGAATACCGGATGGAGGTATTGCAACACGGTGGCTTGTGCGAGAGGCAAATGCATCAAGGCATAAAACACGCCCATCAACGCTAAAAACCCCGACAATCCTCGCGCCAGCAATAAACCGCGCCGATGACCCAACGGATTGACCCCGACACGTCTCAAGTCCCATAACGACAGCGCCGCAGAAATCACCGCTCTCACAAAAATAATCTGCAGCAAAGGAATGGCCATTTCACCGGCTAATTTGACTAAAGACCCCATCAGCGCAAACGCCAAGGCGCTGATCATCATGTAGCGCGGGCCCTGATACGTCATGCTTGATCTGTCATGGTGAGGCGTTATCTCTTCTCTGCGGCATCGCGTATCACTTGGTGCGGCGGGTCAGCCTGCATCCATCCTAGTCATTAACAGCCTCGTCACTGACGCAGTACGTTGTTCTTTTCACACCCGCGGTGGCGATCTTATTGCAGATCACCTAGGGTGGCGCATTGACTATTGCCAGCGCGCTCGCGTAGCGCAGCACTGGCTGAAAAGTTTAAACGGATGACACGTCTATGACTCATCAAGACAAGCAAGACACCCGTATTGATCATCTCATTATCGTCGTGCCAGATCTGCAAGACGCGACCGATCAGTATTCTATCTTACTGGGGAGGTCGCCCAGCTGGAAGGGGACTCATCCCGACTACGGCACTGCCAATACGTTGTTCCAACTTGATAATATCTATCTCGAATTACTCGCGGTAAAAGGGAATGGACCGGCAGCCGACATTGTACAAACGCTATTGGATAAGCGCGGCTCTAGTTTGGGCGGGCTCGTCTTTGGTACGCAAGACGCAACCGCTTTTATAAAGCGCGCACGCTCTTTTGACCTCATGGCATCCGATCCGATACCCGGGCAGGGCATCGATGACAATACCGGAGTACAGCGTCATTGGCGGAATATCTTTTGGGATACAGAGGCCGCACGAGGCATCTTCTCATTTTGTATTGAGCACAGCGAGACTTCCGCTTTGCCGATGTCGGCGGTGTTGGCTGAATCACCCATTACTGCTGTCGATCATGTCGTTGTAAAAACGCACAGTGCAGACGCTGCCAAACGATTTTATGGTGAACAGCTCGGCATTCGTTTAGCACTAGAGCAAGCGGTGCCTGAATGGGGCGGGACACAGCTTTTTTTCAGGGCAAGCTCCATGAGTATTGAAGTGATCGCCACTGACAAGGCGCCCGATCATGACGAAATGTGGGGGCTCGCGCTCAAAACAGCCGATATCGACGCCACGCAAAAGCGGTTATTGTCGGCGGGTGTCGATGTCTCGGATGTCAAGGCAGGCCGCAAACCCGGCACCCGAGTATGCACCGTGAAATCGCATGCTTTGGCGATTCCCACACTCCTGATTGAGCATCCTGTAGCCAATCAGTAAGTATTTCGAAGGGATCAAGACCATTTCGGTTGGGCAACGGCGGCCAGTCAGCCTACCAAGCTGATCACCTTACTCAGGCCCAAAATAAGCACGAGCAGAATCACACTCGCAGCCACACCATTGTGCAGACGTCGATTACGATACGGCGCCGGTATCAGCGCACTATTGGCGACAATCAGCAAGATGCTCGCAATGAGCGGTAACAGCACCGCGTTGGTGGCTTGCGCGGCGATGATCAGGACATCCGGCCGCGGGATCAGCAGTGCAAATGTCAGACCTATGCCTAACACGTTGAGCGCCACGAACTTAAACGGCCGACTCTGTGCGTCAGTCGACCACCCCATGACACCACAGACGGTCCAGCCCGCTGCGATCGGCGCCGCGATCGCCGATGTCAGTCCTGCCGCAAATAAACCACCACCGACCACCCACGTGCCCACTCCGGGAATACGGTGATCAATTGCGATCATTAACCGGTCCAAAATGGGCCCCTCGCTATCTCCCTGCAGCACCACGGTTGCCACCACCATGACGGCGATGGTCATGATGCCACCCAACGTAATCGCTAGGGTGGCCTCGGTGCGTGCCTCCTGTATCGCTTGCGCCAATGGCACTCCCAACCATCGTCGCCGAGCTGCAGTGGCGTGTAAAAATAGGTTGTACGGCACCACAGTAGTGCCGATGAGCGCCAATACGAGTGTCAACGTATTCGACGCATTAGAAGCCAAGATGAGCGAGTGGTGCATAGCAAATAGCTCAGGCATGCAGAACACCGCGAGCCCAATAAAGAGGCAGGCCATTAACACCACCAAGATCACTAAGACGCGTTCTAAAACACGATAACGGTCGAGCAAAATAAGGCTCGCCGACACCAGGCTGCTGGCGATCACCGCGAAAGCAAAGGGAACCGGTAATACCGCGCTCAGACCCAAACCGGCGCCTGACAGGTTGCCAGATTGATAGGCCGCGTTGCCGACACCGATGGCGCACAACACTAATATAGCGAGCGCTCCGCCCCACCACTGGCGCTCACCCAGCAACCGAATCAGCGCAGCTAAATCACGATTCGTCGCCAGGGCGCTTCGCACCGACAGCTCCTGTAATACAAGCGTGGCCACCACCGAGAGTAAAATCGCCCACAGCAATGTGATACCTGAACTCGCACCAGCGGCAGCGGCTGTCGCGATCGTGCCAGGGCCAATAAATGCCGCCGCTACGATCGCACCGGGACCCAGCGTGATTTTCATTTATTGCCGCTTTTAATGGTCACTGTGTATCAATGCTTCCTGGCGTATTTGAGTTTTAGTCACTGCGTATCAACCCTTTTCATCTTCTTCTCGGCTAGGGAATAACGCGCCAGCGCAAAATGTCGCGGGCTCTCTATGGTTGCGCCGCTAGGATGCGCTCTGGCTGACCCGCGTCATGCACTCTAACAATCAATAACGACGCGCCGTCCTCTGCGGTTTTACCGCTGTGCACGACACCTCTTTGGATCATGCGCACCTCGCCCTCTTGACTCTGGATATCCGCTTGATCCCTTTGCATCAGTACAATAGTCCCTGAGAGCACATAAAATATCTCAGCGCCCGGGTGGGAGTGCCAGGGCAGCTCCGTATTGGGAGGTATATCAACCTCGCTTACGATGACTTCCTGATCGGCCAACCCAATAAGCGATTCACGCAACAACGTGTCAGCGCTCCGACGCTCAGACGAGTGGGACTCACGGGCCAAACCACTACTCAGCAATAGGCCCGCCGCAAACACCAAAAACCATCGTTGTAGTTGAATCGCCATCGATTACCCCCTCTACCATCAGATTACCAAACACACTGAGTGCCACTCTATCTCTATTCGGCTCGCTCACATCCTGCCCTGCTTTGGCGCTACCCGCTCTAGGCATGCCGCAAAGACGGCAGCTCAGACCACCGCTAATATCAACGTTTGAGGCAATTGGAAGACTCCCATAGGCCCCTCATTGGCAGACTACACTGCGTACAAGATGTATAGAATGACAGCGTAACCCGGACCCAGACCAGCATGTCTCTCACCCAGTCTTAGCCCTGTAGGGTTATCGCCTAGCTAAACTCCTGTACGCTATGCTCTATGAATATTGCATCCAATTGAAATTGCACCCTAACTTGCTGATTGGCTGAGGCATCACTATGACACCGCAAGAAATCAAAACGCTGCGTGACCTCATGGAGTATGAAGCACAGAGAACTGCCCCGCCTGAAGGCTTTCCACGGCTACCTGATATCCCTGCTGGGCGTTACACCGACGAAGGATTTTATGCGTTAGAGCAAGCTGAGATTTTTAAGAAGTCATGGTTATTTGCAGCCCATCTCGATGAGCTTCCTGAACCCGGCTGCTTCATTAAGTGGGAGCAAGCCGGAGAGCCGGTCGTCATTGTGCATGCCGAGAACGGCGACGTGAACGCATTTTATAATGTGTGCTCGCATCGCGGTGCACCGGTTGTCACGGATGAAAAGGGGCGACGACTTAGGCTCACCTGTCAATATCATGGCTGGAGCTATTCGTTAAATGGCGAGTTACAAGCCATCAAAGACCCAGAAGACTTTGGTGATTTTGACTTGAGCTGTCGCAGCCTCTCGAGCATTCGCTGCGAGCGATTCGGCAAGTTCATCTTCGTGAATTTTGATCCTGAAGCCGTCAGCCTGCTCGATTGGCTAGGACCTATCGCCGATGAATGGCAAGAGTTCCAGTTTGATCAGTGTCGCTTATCTGCTCGACACAGCTTTGACCTCGACTGTAACTGGAAGGTTGCAATGGAGGCGAATACTGAGGTTTACCATGTTCCCAATATTCACCCCACTACGGTCGCGCCACTGCTTGATCACCGACGCAACGTCAACACGCTATATCGTAATGGACATGGCCGCATGGTCGCCCCACCGCCCCGTCTCAATGGGTCCGAGGATGCAGTATCAACACGCGATGTGGGCGCGCGAGCAGAAATCGCCACCGTCGGCGAAATCGCCCGCACCTGCATTCAATCCTACGGCATTTTCCCTAATTGGGTATCGCAGCTCACCGAATTTGTGCTCGGACCGCTGCTTTTCTGGCCCAATGGCGTCAATAAGTGCCGCATAGAGTGCTGGACGATTGCGCCGGATTGGGGCGACGGCGAGGGCCCTGATTACTGGACCGTGAATCGTGGCGAGTCACTGTGCAAAATCTTGCTTGAGGACACAGAATTTGGCACTGAGATCCAAAAGTCGATGGAATCTCCGGGCTTTAAGGGCGTGCCATTAAGCTATCAGGAAGCACGAATTTATCATTGGAACCAACATGCCGATTGTATGATTGGGCTCGACAGCATTCCGCCAGAACTCGCCGTGGAACAAGTCATTAACGAGGACTGGGTCTACCCCAACGACCCTAGGCTGGCGCAGATAACAAATTAATGGATCGTGGTGATAATCTTGTGCAACAAGCTCGGCATGGTTGCCTCACTACCTGCTAAATCCGGCGAGCGGCAATCACGGCTGCCGCAGAGCCGGCACCGACGATGGCAGACCACAGCCGCACCAAAATCCCCCGGCTAGGCCCGGCGAGACCCGCGGCCTCGTCGCGATGACTGACTTCGTCTTCTTGGCATTGCAGCAGTAACTCCCTGAGCGACTCGTAACGCTCCTGCTCTGCGAGGCGGTCTATCTGCTGGCGGTAATGATGATCCACAAAGGTTTCCACCGCTTCTATGGTGGCAAAGACCGCATGCCTCCCAAAGATGGCCGGTAACGCCCCTGTGAACCAGCCCATTAGCCACCAAAGCGGCAATAATTGAGTCCTCGCTGAAGACGGTACCGTCTGCTCCATTAACCGCAGATGGTCACGCTCCGTCGCAATATGCCGCTCCGCAAAATCCCGCACCGAGTCATCCCGTGACACTGCCAAAATCCCCCGGTAGATCATCACGGCGCCATACTCACCCGCGTGATCTGATCGCAGCTCTGCCTGCAACCACCGGGGCATTTGCGAGAATGGCGGGATGACTGGGGAAACATGCAAAGGAGCCTGCTCACTCGCCCTACCTGCCGCATCCGAAATCGCAGAGGGTTGCGAGCTTGCCAAACGCTCATTGTTAGATAGTGCTGAAGTCATAGTAATCTCGCTGGGAGGAGCGAAGGTCAACGATAGCGTAAATGGGGCGTCACTACAGGTAACTACCGCACGCCGCTGAGCTGCGATGGGCCTGCTGCGATGGGTCTGGTACAAGACTCGCGGCTCGCAGGCGCGCCGCGCATTATCAGGGCGCATCTCGCGCCGCAACTCACCCAAGCAAGGGCGCCGTCAGCCTTACTCTTGAGATTCCGCGTTAATATAAAGAGACCGCTGCGGCGCTTGAAAAACGCGTTCCATCATTGGCTCAAAGAATGACAATGCAAAACACTCTGCCTCGGGATCAAACGCGGGAGCGTCATATTTTTCGATAAATTCGAGCGTACGGGCATAGTGGGGATGGTCTTGATACTGATCGCGCATATTGCGATCCAGACCCATATAGTGAAAAAAGTAATACCCTTGGAAAATGCCGTGATGCTTAACCATCCAGACATTGGCTTCGCTCACATAAGGCTCAAGTAATACGGCTGCCACGTCTGCATGATTGGCTGGTCCCAGCGTATCGCCAATATCATGAAGCAATGCGCACACCACATACTCTTCATCCTTGCCGTCTTGATGAGCCAATGTTGCGGTCTGCAAGCAATGGGTTAAGCGATCGACAGGAAAACCGCCAGAATCGCCCTTCAGCAGCAACAAATGATCCTTGATACGGTTAACCACCGTACTCCGAAACTCCGAAAATTCAGCGCCAATAATTTCCCAATCGCTTTGGGTTCCCTCTTTCATATGATGAAATTGGGCGCGCTGCGGCAGTGCCTCATTCATGGCGCTGACTCCTTATCAATTCGTTTCGAGAATACTGCGGCGGCTGTGATGCTGCAAGGAGTCGGTTAACGTGGCGGCGAGGCGGTTGACGGCAGGTTGGGCGCTGTTTCGTAAATTGTTCATGGCTCACGCTTTATTTGCCATAGTAAAGTAGCGCTATGCAGTATTTTGGTATCACACTGCCCTAAGCGCGGTGGCCGCGAAAGCGCCACTCAGACAACAGATGAGCAGGATGTTTCATGCTCGATACACCCATCAAGGATTGATGAAAGGATAGAAAAATGAAGAATCTCATTGTTTCGCTCAGTATGCTCACGATGCTGCTCACCCTGGGCTGCGCTTCAACATCAGAAACGCTCCCGACCACCACACCGGACGGCCTCGATCTCGTGCGCAGCGACAAGCACAGCGCAGTCTATATCAAACCTGAGACCCAACTCGATATCTACAACGAGTTCGCGATCGTGCCATGCGAAGTTGCATTTCGTAAGAATTGGCAGCGAGACTACAACTCGTCACACCGCAGCAGTGGTCAACAGATCAAAGAGCGTGATATCGATCGCATTAAGCGCGAGTTAGGCGAGGAGTGCACTGCATTCTTCACAGACGCACTCAGCGAGGAGCCCTCCTATAATTTAGTGACTGAATGGCAGCAAGGTCAGGACGTGCTGCTGGTCCGCCCCAACATCGTCAACCTCAACATTACCAGCCCAGATGTCAGCAGCCCCAGTATGACACGCTCCTATTCAGCTTCGGCCGGTTCTATGACGTTGTATCTGGAACTCATCGATGCTGAAACCTCTGAAGTACTCGTGCGCGCTTACGACAGCAAGGCCGATCCCGATTCTTTCGTCAATTATGCGAATAAAATCACCAATCGGCAGGCGGCAGATCGCATGCTCAAGAATTGGGCAACCCGGCTTCGCGAAGCGATGGATGCGGTAATGAGGCCATCTGCCTCTGAGGCATGAAGCACCTGTTAAGAATACTGCTGGGTGCACTCGTCGTGGCAATTGCCCTCATTTGGGCCTTGCCACAGTGGGCGCCGGCCCAAGCAGTACACTGGGTGGCGCCCAATAACCCGGGTCTAACGGGGGCATTTACTCCCAATCAGTCACTGTCGGCGTTATCACTCATACCGGTTGGTGCGGCGCCCGAGCATGTGGCCTGCGACAGCAATCAGACGCTCTTTACCAGCATCGATGGCGGACAAGTGCTGTTTCGACGAGCAGCCGATGGTAACTGGAGCACGCTTGGTAACACGGGGGGGCGCCCTCTTGGCCTAAGAAGTGACGGCAGCGGTGGGCTATTCATTGCAGACGCCATCAAGGGCCTGTTACACATGGATGCAACCGGGCAGGTCACAACGATTGCTGACTCCGTAGACGGTCAGGCGCTGAAATTTGTTGATGACCTCGATATCGATGACCGAGGCCGTATTTACTTCTCTGATGCCTCCCAACGCTTCGACTACTCACAGGTCGCGCTTGATTTCTTTGAAGGGAGCCAAACTGGTCGGCTACTGCGATTTGATCCGGCCACTCAAGACATTCAGATCATGATCAGCGATCTATTTTTTGCCAACGGCGTGACGCTAGGGCCCAACGATGACTACGTGCTGGTCAATGAGACGGGGTTGGGGCGAGTCCATCGACTGTGGCTGAGGGGAGAGCGTGCCGGGCAACAAGAACTGTTCATCGATGAACTCCCCGGCACACCCGACAACATTCGCTTCGATGGCGTCGATACGTTTTGGATTGCAATGCCTTCACTGAGGGCCAGCCTAGATGACATTGCGCCTTGGCCTAGGTTACGTGCGCTGTTGTCCTTTTTACCGATTCACCTGCTTGAGGCGGCCGCCGACCCGGCCAGCTTTATTATCGGTGTCAATCTCCAAGGCGAGGTCACCCACAATCTGCAGAACCAAGGAAGTGCCTTCCATTACATTACGGGCGTGACACCTTGCGGTGACACGCTGTATCTCGGTAGCCTGCGCACCGATGCTATTGGTGTATTGCCCATCCCCTAACACGGTGCTGCTCATGCAAAACAAAAGCCAAATCGAATTCTGGAATGGTGACACCGGTCGCAATTGGGTTGCTTATGACGCACTGATGGAAGCAATGCTCCAGCCCATTGGCGAGACCGTAATGGACGCATTCCGTTTCGAACCTCACGCGCGTGCGTTGGACATTGGCTGTGGCTGTGGCCATCCCACCCTGAGCCTAGCGACTCGAATCGGGTCTGGCGGATCGGTGATTGGCGTCGATATCTCCGCGCCGATGCTGTCGGTAGCGCGTGAGCTCACTGCAGAGAAGGCACCCGGGCGGGCTCCCATCAACTTTTTGGAAGTCGATGCGCAAGTTCATCCGTTCGAGCCCGAGAGTTTCGAACACGTGTTCTCTCGTTTTGGCGTCATGTTTTTCGAAGAGCCCGTCGCCGCTTTTCGTAATATTCATCACGCCCTAACCGCTTCAGGGACACTGGCCTTTTGCTGCTGGCAATCGCGAACAGTCAATCCCTTTATGACGGTGCCTGCCCAAGCGGCCTTAGAATTGCTACCTGCCCCTCCTGAGATGCCGCCACACGCGCCTGGGCCCTTTGCTTTTGCTGAGCCCGACTATGTCCACTCCATATTATCCCGGTCGGGATTCAGTGGTATCAGTATCACGCCCCTGAGTCATGATTTGGTATTTGGCGCTGGGTTGCCCCTCAGTGAGATCGTGGAGCATCTCGTCAAGATCGGCCCCATTGCTCAAATGGTGCGCGAGGCGCCAGATGCGCTGCAACAACCGGTTCGCGAGCGTGTAGCTACCGCCCTTACACCCTTTTTCACTGCAAACGGCGGTATCAATCTGGCAGGTCAATTCTGGCAAGTCACGGCTAACGCCTAAGCCAGTACCTGCTATGACACGTTACTGTGCCAGTCGCCGCTCGCCATGATGGCGCTGAAAACTTTGAACCAAGCTGCTCGGTCACTAAAAGTCCCTTTTCAGATCGCCACAGAACTCACTCCGCAGCGACTCATGGCATAATGTGTGCCGGTTTTTGGGCGGCGTTGACTTCGCACGCTGCATCCCACTCTTTAACTTATAGGATCTCCACATGGATACGCACTCTCTCTTTTCGCTGACAGGTCGAACGGCTTTGGTGACAGGTGGTTCTCGCGGTATTGGCAAGATGATTGCCACTGGGTTCATTGCTCAAGGTGCCAAGGTTTATATCTCCAGTCGCAAAGCAGATGTCTGCGAGGCGGTCGCGGCTGAATTGGGGCCTAACTGTATTGCAGTGCCCGAGGACATCTCGACCGTAGAGGGTTGTAAAGCCCTCGCCGCCACCATGGCAGACAAAGAGGATGCAATCGACATTCTGGTCAACAATGCCGGTGCAGCGTGGGGCGAGGCGTTTGAAACTTTTCCCGAGTCGGCATGGGATAAAGTGATGAATCTCAACGTGAAATCCATTTTCTTCCTGACACAGGCCTTGCACGGCTTACTCAAAGCCGGCGCCTCTACCGAGCAGCCCGCCAAAGTCATCAATATCGCTTCCATCGATGGCTTACGGCTCAATACTTGGGAAACCTACAGTTACCAAACCTCTAAAGCGGCAGTGATTCAGCTTACGCGACGCCTTGCTGCGCGTCTGGTCAAGGATGACATTTTAGTGACCGGCATTGCCCCTGGGGCTTTTGCATCCGACATGAATAAGGCGGCGCGAGACCTTGGAGACACGGTCGGCAAACACGTGCCCTCAGGTCGCATTGGCAACGATGAGGACATGGCGGGCGTAGCGATTTATTTGGCGGCACGGTCCGGCAACTACGTGGTGGGCGAAACCATCGCCGTTGATGGCGGCATCGTGCATGCGTATCTCACCGATGCCTGGGAAGTTGACCCCTCAGGGCACTGATCCATCTCAACGAGCTACATTAAAAAGGCGGGCAACCTGCCCGCCTTTTTATACTGACTAGGTTATGAGCGATCCCAACGCTGAAAAACCGATGCTTCATCGATTAACCCACGCAACACGCACTCTTATTCGTAAAGCGATTCCATCATCTGATCAATCGTAAAGGTGGCCGGCCGTTGTCTGGGCGGGTACACCTTAAGTGATGCCATAAAGCCCTGTAGCGCGACCCTCGCAATCCCGATCCGGGGTAGAGCGACCCGCACCCACCAATCGTTGTAGGTGTTCGAGTTTTGATCAGCGCGCTCGAAAGGATCACGACGCAGGTGAAATACCTTTGGAATTCTGAGGGTATCAAACTGTTCTCGCCATACATCAAATTCCTTGGCCCGCTGCTCAGCAAAAACCACCTTCCAATCACCCACCCGCATAGCGGTGAGCAGGCCGTCGTCGCTCCAATAGTAAAAAGTGTCACGCGGGCCGTTATTAACCTCGCCGGTGAGATACGGCAAAAAATCGTAGCCATCAAGATGATTGTGATAATCACGACCATTGATGGTGACACCCGCTTTCAACTCATCCGTAATAGTGGGTCGGCCCACCGCTGACAGTAATGTCGGCACCCAATCTTCATGCGACATGATGTCATTAAAAATCGTGCCCGATGCAATCTTGTTCGGCCAGCGGATCATTGCGGGAACGCGGAACCCGCCTTCCCAGTTAGTATTTTTTTCGCTTCGGAAGGGGGTGATAGCGGCGTCCGGCCACGTATTGAAGTGGGGGCCATTATCGGTGCTGTACAGCACAATGGTGTTATCGGCTATGCCCAGTTCATCAAGCTGATCCAGCATCCGCCCCACCAGATTGTCATGTCCTACCATGGCATCGTTATAAAAGCCCTGCCCCGATAGACCGATCTCTTGCTCAGGTGTATGGGTAAAGAAGTGCATCCGCGTGGAGTTAAGCCAAACAAAAAACGGCTTATCATCGGCCGCTGCGCGATTAATAAATTGCTGTGCGCCCTCTAAAAACTCGAGATCCACTGTTTCCATTCGCTTTCGGTTTAACGGGCCGGTATCCGTGACCCGCCCATCCGCAAAGCTATGCACCACGCCTCGCGGACCAAACATCTTTTTGAACGCAGGGCTTTTGGGATAATCAGGATCCTCAGGCTCCTCCTCAGCGTTTAGGTGATAGAGATTGCCAAAAAACTCATCAAAGCCATGTTCTGTCGGCAAAAACTCATCGCGATCACCCAGATGGTTTTTACCAAACTGTCCGGTGGCATAGCCTTGCTCCTTGAGTAGGCTCGCGAGGGTGACATCCTCCGGTTGAATGCCCATATCTGAACCAGGAACGCCTACCTTCGTCAGCCCAGTACGGATAGGCGACTGACCGGTAATAAAAGCAGAGCGCCCGGCGGTACAGCTTTGCTGACCGTAGTAGTCAGTGAACTTAGCCCCTTCATTAGCAATTCGGTCAATGTTGGGGGTCTGATAACCCATCATCCCCATATTGTTAGTGGAGAGATTCCAAAACCCAATATCGTCACCCCAAATCACCAAAATATTGGGTTGATCCACCGCCGATGCCAATGGTGTCAGGAGATAACAACACCCAACCGCCATCAGAGTTCGTAACCAGTGCATATGCTGCCCCTTTTGTTTTTGTTTTGTCGATCGGTAGGGGTCGGAGAGTACCGTAATCCCGTGCTTTATTCGATCCAGATTCGTGCCAGACAATCCACCCAAAATCCCCTTATAGTGTCGTCTATACAGAGGAAAAAAATGCAGCCAGTCACCTTCAATGGTCAGTCGATCAGACCCGGAAAAGTTGTTTGCATTGGCAAGAACTACGCCGCTCATATTGCAGAGATGGCGTCTGTGCCCGCTGACGACATGGTGGTTTTTATGAAACCTGCCACCGCTATTGGAGAAAAGTTGATTTCAGTGATGAACGAGCCTCTGCACTACGAGGGAGAGATTTGCCTCATGATGCTCGATGGCCAGGTCGGCGCTGTTGGTTTTGGCTTAGACCTCACCAAACGCGCGACTCAGGCCAAGCTCAAAGCAGCTGGGCTACCTTGGGAGCGCAGTAAAGCCTTTACCGGATCGGCGCTGTTTAGCAACTTTGTTACCGCACCTAAGTCACTAGATCAGCTGGGCATCGAACTTCAAGTCGACGGCAGTCTGCGCCAAAAGGGAGACGTCAGTCTCATGCTCTATCCCCCCCTTATTATCCTGCAGGAACTGGCTCAGTTTTGTCAGCTGGAGGACTACGATATCGTCATGACAGGGACGCCAGCCGGTGTCGGTATGGTGCAGGCTGGGGAGTGTTTTCAAGGCCGAATACTCGATGGTGATCAAGAGCTGGTCTGCGCAGAATGGACCGCTGTGTAACGCCTGCTTAATTACCGGCTGAGCCCATACGTCTTGATGCGAAGTCGCCAGCCTTTTCGAGCTCCGCGATTGTCATGTGCTAGATTTTTCAGTACGGTCTACAAAACCAGTGAGCGAGGCCCATGCAAGCGATTCTCAAGCTGGATGTATCAGGCCAACCGAGAGGGTGGCTAACACTCAATGAAGCGATCACCGCCTATGCTCGTGGCGGAGTGCTCTATGGTATCGGCGAATCATTAGCCCCCGTTTTTGGCGGCATTCAGCGACTGACGGGCATCCGATCTGAAATCGTGCTGCAGCCCATTATTGCCGTCGAAGGTAGGGTGCTGAATCATTTTACGCCGCCACTGTGTAACCGCACCCTATTCCGCCGCGATGATCACCGCTGTCTGTATTGCGGCAGCCAGTTTCGGCGCAGTGACTTGACTCGGGATCATGTCATACCGATCTCGCGTGGCGGCACCAATAAATGGGAAAACGTGGTGGCGGCCTGCAAACGTTGTAACTGGCTCAAGGACTGCCAAACACCAGAAGAGGCGTCGATGCCGCTATTAGCGGTGCCCTTTAAACCGAACACTTACGAATGGCACTACCTCGCGAAAGAGCGGGTGCTGGCCGATCAGATGGCGTACCTGTCTCAGCAATTTAAAGCCAAACGGGACTGGGCCAGCTGACGTGTCAAAGTAAACAAAGCAGGACATCGGAAGGATCAGTGCCGTCTGAGCACAATCAGGATGAGCGCAGACTGAAAAGGGATTGATAGGGACAAACTGTCCATCGTATAAAGTAAGCTACGCCGCCAACATCGAAACTCACTATCGCGCAGGGAGCCGCATTATATTGTGTCCTCAAATATTATTACCCTGATTGGTATGCCCGGCTGTGGCAAAAGCACGGTCGGAAAAGTATTAGCAAAGCAGCTAGGCCTTGATCTACTGGATACAGATGATCTGATAGAGGCGCAGGAGAATCTGACCCTGCAACAAATCGTAGATGCTCGCGGGAATACCGCTTTTCGCGCCATCGAAGAACAGGTTTTAACCGCCATGCCATTATCCTCATCGGTCATTTCAACGGGAGGTTCTGTCGTCTATAGCGAGAAGATTATGGCGCGGCTTTCAGCAAATTCACTCGTAATTTACCTACGTGCACGCCTAGACACCATTGAGTATCGGGTTTCGCTTGCCCCCCAGCGAGGCATTGCATCAGAGGGCCAGCAAACACTCAGTGACCTCTATGCAGAGCGCGTGCCGTTATATGAACACTATGGCGAAGTGATCATCGATTCTGACGACGAAACGCCAGAATCCATTGCCAGCACGCTGGCGAAGACCGTCGCAAATACCATCAAATAAAGCCGATATTCAGCTTAAAAGGCGTCGGCCCTTAGCGCCATTAGTTATTGAGGCTAAGGTTTGTCAGATCGAAAAAATGCTTGTGGCGATGGCATTACTGCGTTGTCATGACACCTATCAGCCTAGGGCTGACCTTTTGTTCAAGATCATCGGGGGGTGATTTATGGGTGAGAGAGAAACAACCGTCATAACCGAAGAGCCATCGGATGAGTTTTTCGAACAGGCTCTTGACGACCTCAATGACGACGAGCTGAGTTCCTTCATTTTGACCGATACCGCAACTGAAAAAGCGCTCAAAGCTGCCAAACGGCGGCGGGCGGAAAAGCGCCTTGAAATACTGCGATTACGGGAAGAACTGGGCGATTATGATCTCGACTATGAGCTTGACTAGGTTCTCGATCAGAATCTGGAGCAGACGCTAGAGCGGTGTGCCACTCAAGCTAGGACCACTACCTAGCCAAAGGGGCTGAACCTGACTCAAATATCGGGTTAACTACCATGGGGGTCATCGCGAATCTCTTGCTGCCACTCAAAGACGTTGAGCTCTATAAAGACAAAAGCAAATAGCCACAGCGCGGCGTCCCAGAAATCAAGGAAATTGCCCTTAAAGCCCCAAAAAATGGCGGCCACGACGAGCGTCGTATAAAGCATGAGTTTGACGCCCTTCCATAGATGCACTGCATATCGCGACAGGTCGTCCCATCGTGTCAGCACTCTGACATCGATTTCTAGCAGCACCACCACAAGAATCCAGGCGCCAGCATTGATCACATCAACCAGCGCTAAGCGCTGGGCGGCCATTAAGCCAGAGGGGGCGGCGAGCACATGCTCCAACCCCGATACGACTCTCGTATCGGACCCCCACTGCGCACAGTTGCCGGCAGTCAGCGGAATAAATTCGTCAAGCTTGAGCATGACCACCCAATTATCCGAAACAAGGCTGCAAGCGCTCTCGGTAACCGGCATGCTCGCCAATAAGGTTCTCCACTCGGCGATATAACCCAAAAAAGCCAAACAGATCGCCAGCGTACACAACATTCGCACAACGTGAATCGCGATTCGAAGCAGACCCTTCAAGCGATGATCGGGAATCACCGCTGTCTCAGCCTCAAACAGCAGCAGTAAAATCACCCAAGCAATGGTATCGAGTGTCGCTGAGAATAGCTGGATACCCATCACCGCAGTGTCATCGGCTTCAAGCGCAAATTGTGCGCTGGCGAGTTCTTCAGCGAGAAAAAACCAAATATTGAGCGACAGCATGGCGTAAATAAAATACTTCGCCCAACGATAGAGTTGATAAGACAGCACCGACTCACTCATACGTGATCGCACACTCAAGGTTTTGGTTCATATGGAGCTGGATCACACTTGGAGCAATAGGTGTTCACGCTCCCAAGAACTGATCACCCGATTAAATTCCTCAAACTCATCCAGTTTTACAGCCGCATAAGCGCGCATAAACAACTCACCAATCATTGCCTGCAACTCTGGGGTGTCGTTCAGCTTACGCACACCTTCCTCCAATGTCCGGGCCACGCCAACACTGTCTTCATTGGCGGTGCCTTGATGCGGTGCCGTTGGCTGCAAATGCTGGCGCATCCCTAATAATCCGCTGGCAAGCGACGCCGTGATTGCCAAATACGGGTTCGCATCAACACCAGGAAAACGATTTTCAATGCGTAAGTTAGCGGCATCCGAATTGGGCACTCGAAATGCCGTAGTGCGATTATCGAACCCCCAACTCAAGTTGATCGGTGCGGAAATATCCGGCGCCAAGCGACGATATGAGTTGACGTTAGGCGCATAGAAACTAATGAGCTCTGGGGTGTACCGTTGCAACCCAGCCATGTACTCCATCATCGCCTGACTTGGCTTACCGTCCGGTGTCGTAAAGATATTTTTGCCCGTTTCGAGGTCGAGCACACTTTGATGAAGATGCAATGCTGACCCGGGCTCGCGCTGCATGGGCTTGGCCATAAAGGTGGCGTACATGCCGTAGCGTTGGGCAGTCTCACGCACCGTGCGCTTGAAGACAAAGACCTGATCGGCCATTGCCAAGGGATCACCATGGTTAAAGTTGATCTCGAGCTGTGCGGCACCGTTTTCATGAATCAAGGTATCAACATCGAGTTTTTGTTGATCGGCAAAGTCGTACATGTCTTCGACGAAGTCTTCAAATTCAGCCACAGCATCAATACTGTAAGAGAGTCTTGCCACCTCTCGTCTACCTGAACGCCCCTTGGGCGGAATCAACTCATAATCAGGATCCGTATTTTTGTGGACCAGAAAAAACTCCACTTCAGGCGCCACCACCGGTTTTAGCCCAGCTTCCTCATAGAGACCGAGCACATAGCGCAGTACATTTCTTGTGGATAAGGGGTGTGGCTCACCGTCGGTTTTGTAACAGTCGGCAATCACCTGCGCCGTGGGTTCGCGACCCCAAGGCACCATACGCAGCGTGCTCGCATCGGGACGCAGCAACATATCGGTATCG
>Ga0257110_1000358_pt1 | contig 23059 bp, 28 predicted proteins | sample LP_taG_7_FD_190184 | JGI IMG/M metagenome (GOLD analysis project Ga0257110, IMG submission 190184) | Marine microbial communities from Northeast Subartic Pacific Ocean, Canada - LP_J_2015_P26_10m | ecosystem: Environmental > Aquatic > Marine > Oceanic | place: Canada: Northeast Subartic Pacific...
TTTAAAATTTAATAATATTTATACTTTATTAACTTTTTTTCAATAAACTACTATTAATTTTAATACTATCCGTATTAATACTATTCGTCCAACTAGCAGCAGGAGCCCATTCGAATAAATTATAAAATAAATAATTAATACATAATGTAAATAGAAAAATAACAAGTATATGTGCTGCTACTTTAATTTTGATTTTTAATGCGTGATTTTTTTTAAATTTTTTTTCTACTAGATCATCTAAATAATCATCATACATAAGAATACCAGCAGTGGACAAAGCTGCTAAAAAGGAACTTAATATAAAAGCGAAATGTCTATTGTTATGATTTAAAACTATCATTATAAATTAGGAAATTTTTTTATTTTTACGATTATGGAAACATACGAAATCTATCTTTACTGATACGTTGTGGATTATAATATTGTTCAATAAGTGCTTTGGATAGTGTTTGATTTGTACAAGGCTGTCCAGCACAAATAGTCCTATATTGTGTATTATATGCGTTAACACCCATAATAAATATAGGATCATTATCTAATAATACTATTTTGCTGGGATCTGTGATTCTGTATAGTTGAGCGGTTTTTTCCATTGATATTCCTTTTTTCCAACCGAATGCCAGATGTTCATTCATTCTAAAAGGAATTCTATAAGCAGATGGATAGTATTTACCAACTATAATATCAGACCCAATATTATTAAATGTGTTAAAATTATTTTTAGCCATAAAATTATATAAATTATCAGGCATCCAATCAAAATCTTTTAAATTTTTGGGAGAATATACAGAACCTGAAGTAGAGATACCTACAGCATATCCCCTATCTAAAAAATATTGAACAACTTTTTCATTTTCCAAACCAGTAGTTAAAGTACCATCTATATCAAATAAAACTATTCCCTGATAATTATTCATTCTAGTAAAGTATGATAATTTATTATTTAATAGATAACATGTCAATAAAATAATACTTATTATAAGTATGTCATATTTATCTATAACTTAATGAATATAATAAAAACATAATAAATAATAAGCTATTTAAAACTTATTATGACAGAAAAAAAAAATAGTCCGTGGGTAGAAAAATATCGTCCTACTAGTTTCAAAGATATTGTTCTTGACCCAATAAATAAAGAAATTATGGAGACAATTTTAAAAAATAATTATTTTCCTAATTTACTTCTATATGGTCCCCCTGGTACGGGTAAAACAACTACGATAATAAATTTAGTTAATTCATTTCAAGTAAAACACAATCAAAAAAATCAAGGACTGATGATACATTTAAATGCGTCAGATGAGAGAGGTATTGATATAATTCGTAATCAAATAAATCAATTTGTTAATTCCCAAACTCTTTTTAAAAAAGGAACAAAATTTGTTGTTTTGGATGAGGTAGATTATATGACTAAAAATGCTCAACAAGCTTTAAAATATTTATTAAGGGGTATTGATGGTAATGTAAGGTTTTGTTTAATTTGTAATTATATTACAAGAATAGATGAGTCTCTGCAGAATGAATTTATGCGTTTAAGATTTAATCAACTTCCTGAAGAGGCTATAATACAATTTTTATCTCATATAAGCACTTCTGAAAAACTAAACATCGAAAACAAAACTTTAAAATCTATTCAACAACTATACAAATCAGATATTAGAAGTATGATTAATTATATGCAATCAAATCAACATTTGCTAAAGGATCAAAAGGTTATTGATAAAAATATTTGGGAAAATCTTACTGAAATTTTACAAGGAACATATAAACTTGAATATATTATTGATCTACTAAATCATATTAGTAGTACATACAACATAGAGACCAAGAATCTTCTCAAGGATTATCTGAATTATATCATACGATATAGGTCAGAATATATTAGCAGTAAATTTTTAAATTATGCCGAATTTATTATGCACCTTCATGATCCAAATGTGGAGCATGTTAGAAATTATTCCATAATCCGCCTTCAAACTCTTTTAATACCATAGACATCTAGTCTTTTTATCAATCTTTTATTCCAACTATTTGGAGGTGATGATTTTGTCGGGTCAAATTTACTTTTATTTAAGTTATATTCGCTTGTATTAGTTGGAATTAAGATTGGGGCAGATTTTGGAAAGGTGGAACGCGGTGCGGTGTACAATACAGTATTCATGTTTTTAAAGTAGGTTTAGAAAATAATTGAAACAGATTAACTTAAAGAAAAGTACACTAATAAGAACAGATGACGGATATGTTGGATATAGATTCAGCTTGGGATAGTTTTTGTGATGGTGATTACAATGTAAACTCAACAAATATAATTACTAATAATAATAAAATAGAAGCTCCTAAATGTGGTCAATTATATATTTCAACAAGAACGAAGATTTCTTATCTCTCTCAAAAAATAGATTTAGAGAATGTTTTTTGGAAAATCCCTATTACTCCATATCAAACACCTACTAGAGGTGTTATTAAAAAACAGATGAAATTTAACTCAACGCATCAAGAACAACTAGATATTATTCAAAATAAACTTTCAAAACATTATTTAGATTCTGAACAAAATTATAAACCATATATAGAAGAGCATATTATTACCAGAATTGTTAATCCAGAAGGGCGTATAAAATTTAAAGATGTCCGTAAAATTAGTATCGGACTTTGTAAAAAAGATATTACTAGTTATAGATGTAAAAAGAAAAGTGCCTTTTATAACTGTTTTGTTGTAATACTGCGAATATGCCACGAAGATACTTTTAAAGAAATTCATGTTAAAGTCTTTAATACTGGAAAACTAGAGATACCAGGTATTCAATCTAATGATATACTTGATAAAACCCTTAATCTTCTAACTGATATATTGAGACCCTATACTAAATCTGTTGTACCTTTGACTTATCTAAAAGATAAAAGTGAAACTGTGCTTATTAATTCTAATTTTAATTGTGGTTATTTTATTAACCGTGAGAAACTATTTGATATTCTCAAATATAAATATAAAGTTAATACTGCTTTTGATCCGTGCTCTTATCCAGGTATTCAATCAGAATTTCATTACGACAAATCTTTAAAAATACAAACTGGAAGACAGCCTTGTGAAATAATAGCTACAAATAATATTAAAGTCTCATTCATGATATTTAGAACTGGTAGTGTGCTTATTGTTGGTAAATGTCCTGAAGATATTTTGATTAAAATATATACATTTATAAAAAATCTTCTTGAAACAGAATTTACTAATATTAAAGATAATTCTAATACTACACCTAATATATCTAAAACTACTAAAACAAAACGAAAAATGCGTAAAAAGATTATATTAACAGCCAATTAACATATCTCTGCGGACTCATATCTTCTAAATTACAATTATTATTTTTATTATTTATTTTATTAAAAATTTGTTTAAATCCTATATCTTTTCTCCTCATTTTTTTTGTTAATATCTCTAAAATTAATATTCTATCTACTTCTTTATGTTCTAGTTTTTTTTCAATAAATTCTATTATTCTAATATATTTATTACTTTCTTCATTGCTATTAATAAATAAATTTATCATATTTTGAGATAATTTATTTAATTTATGATCTATTTTAATAAATAACATAGTCTTATTCTCAATCACGCAATTTGTAATTATATCTTCAATTAAATGTTTATATACTCTTACCGTTCTATTTAAGGTATCCATTATAATATCAGTATCAACAGTAAAATTCTTTCTATAATCATTGTTAATTTCAAATAGTGTTTTTTTATATACAAAAAGTGCGGCATCTTTTGAATTTAATTGTAAAAAACTATGACTATCATCTTCTATACGAGCAATAAATTCAACATAATAATAAAAGGACTTTTGACAATGATGATAAGTCAAATCTAAATTTCGTGTATAAAGAAAAATATTCAAGAATACATGAGTTATTGTAGATATTCCTTTACAAATAATATATTTATAATATTCTGGATTATTTATTGAAATACTTTCTGTTGCCTGAGTTAAATATTCTCTTATTACACCTACATACCTAGTGAATATCTCAGATATACCACAATTATATTCATTTTTATAGTTTTCTACATTTTGAAGAGACAAAGACATTTATATTTAATTGTCATTTAATTATCTGATATAAGTATTTAAAGCTTTTAATACCGTAAATAATATAAATGAGTACTCAAGTTGAAGCTGAGGCACAATATCCATCTCCTAGCTCCCAATGTTTGCAGCACGCATGTAAATTAGCTATTGTTGACGATAGACCTATTATGATGGACTATTGGGCGTCTTCTCACGATGGTAATGTTCTTATTGGTGTTAGAGAAAGTGGCGAAAAACTTCTCGTTAAAAGTGAAGATGAATACACTTCACCTATTGCTAAAATTTTTAAAGTCGAGAATGAATATATTATACTTACTGAAAATTCGCTTTATCTAGTAAATGCTGCTATTGCTACCAAGCGTATTTCCTAATCATTTGCATATTCCATTGTTGATATTTTTGCTCTATAATCATGCTCTTTTTTATTATTTTTTAATAAATTAGCTATATCTGATACTAACGGATCATCCGGATTGGGATCATTCATTAATGAACATATGCTTAATAAAACCTTTCCTGTTGTCAAAGCAGGACTCCATTGGTCTTTGAGAATATCTAAACATATCCCCCCTGCTGAATTAATATTACAATGATAAATTTTTGTAAGAAATACAACTCTTGGTGGTTTAAATGGATAATCTGCAGGGAAATCTATTTTAAGTTTAAAAATTCCTCCTTCGTATGGACTACCTTCTGGACCTAAAATAGTGGCACGCCAATGAAATAAATCATCTCCTATAGGACCTGCTGAACAATTATCAGGAGGACTATTTTTCATCTCTAATAATTCTGTTTGTATACGTCTCTCAGTCATTAATAATTAATAATGTATATTCTTTATATCTATATTGCTTGACATAGCTCAGTTGGTAGAGCGATGGACTGTAAATCCATCGGTCATCGGTTCGAACCCGATTGTCGAGAATAATTTTTAATAATTATTTTAAATTGTTATTAAAAATATAATGCCATTCCACAGTTTTTATGTGTAAATTTATTTTTTTCATAAAATTTTCTTGTTTCATCATTACAATCTAAAATTATTTTATAACAATTTTTCTGTTCAGCATAAGTTTTAGAAAATTCTATTAGACGTTTACCTATTCCTAATCCTCGATATTTAGAATCAACAACCAAATCTTCAATGTGTCCAACCTGCTTTCCTCCGTGTATTAATTTAGACTCTATAATTATTGTTATCATACCCACTAGTTTCTTTTGTTCATTTAATATTATAAATATATTATGATTGAATGGTAGTTCAGATACAATTCTATATAGCTGTTCAGGATTTAAAAGTGGAGCTTCAGTTAATTGTTTTAATAATTCAAATATTTGTGATGGTTCTATCTCAAATATTATATCTTTTAGATTATAAATTTTCATATAACTTATAATTTATAACCCTATTTATATTATTTTTTTTATCTCTTCTATTTGTTCCTTAGTCAAACTTTCTGGAAAAGTAACAGTAAAGGCAATAATTAAATTTCCCTGATGAGATTCGCGTGTCATTCCTAATTTTGGAATCAACTTCTTATAATTTGGTGTAATAACATTTCCATTTTCATTATTTATTCTAAAAGTACGCCCATCTATGTAATTTAAATCAAATTTAAAGCCACATAACGCTTCTTTTAATGTTATAACTTTGTTATATATTAACTCTAATCCATTTCTCTCAAACTCTGTATCATTCCTTACAGAAATAAAAACTTTTATATCTCCCTTCATTGACTCATTTAAGCAATTTCCTTTATCTTTTAAAACTATAATCTCATTATCATCAATACCTCTAGGAATTGGTACATATAAAGTTTCTTTCTCTCGTACACTTCTTGCACCTTCTACCCATCGTTCAACCTCTATAGGTATATTACAACCTGAAAATGACTGCTCTAAAGATATTGTTACTTTTTTAATAATAGGAGCTGGTTTAGAAATACTATGAGCAAAACTATTTGGGATAGGTCCACCCATATGAAATATATGGGCTTTTCCACCAAACATGCCGTTAGCAAATAAATTATTTATTATATCTTCAGGATTAATACCTCCCTGACCTGAACCACCAGCAAATCCCATTTGAACAAATGGATTATTGCCACCCATATCATACTGTTTTTTTTTCATAGGATCTTCCAAAACTTGATAAGCTTCACTAATTTTCTGAAATTTAGCAGTTGCTGTAGCATCATTTGGATTTCTATCAGGATGATATGCTAACGATAATCGTCTATATGCTTTTTTAACATCTTCAGGTGATGCACCAGGTTTAAGCTCTAAAGCAGAATAAAATCCTTGGGAATCAGACATGATATAATTACATATAAACTTAAATACTTATTTACGAATTGATTTATGGAACTTCCATTTATTTATAAATATCAACCTTTATTTCTTAAAGATTTTGAGATGGATGAGGAACTTCTAACTTTAATTAAAACACTTATTTCAATGGATAATCTTAATGTACTTTTTGTTGGAGATTCTGGATGTGGTAAAACTTCTATCATCTCTGCTATAGTCCGTGAATACTATGATGGAAAAGTCTTATCAGATAATGTGTTATGTATTAATAGTCTTAAAGAACAAGGTATTTCTTATTACCGTACAGAAGTAAAAACATTTTGTCAAACTTCAAGTTCTGTTTCTGGTAAAAAGAAAATAGTAATATTGGATGATCTAGATGTAATAAATGAACAAAGTCAACAAGTCTTTAGAAATTGTATAGATAAATATAGTCACAACGTTCATTTTATAGCATCTTGTGTCAATACTCAAAAAGTAATTGATAGTCTTCAATCTAGAATGACTATTATTAAAGTTAAAGCATTAAAAACAGATAATCTCTATAAAATTATTAAAAGAATTTGTAAAATAGAAAATATCTCAATTAAACCCGATGCGGAAGATTTTATACTTACAATTTCTAATAACTCTGTAAGAATTTTAATTAATTATCTAGAAAAATTTAAACTTCTTGGAAAGGAAATTACAGTAGATATTGCTACCAATATTTGCACAAATATTGCTTTTCAAGAGTTCGCAATATATACAGCTCTATGTAAAAAACACGAGTTACAAAAAGCAATTAAACTTATGTATAAATTATTTGATAAAGGTTATTCTGTTATGGATATCCTCGATAATTATTTTTTATTTATTAAGACAACACCATTACTTACCGAAGATGAAAAATATTCTACAATTACTTTAATTTGTAAATATATTACTATATTTCATAATACACATGAAGATGAAATTGAACTAGCTTTCTTTACCAACAATTTTATTTCAATATTTTCTTAATACTATACATAGATGTCTTCGCAGGTATTTAAAGATAGAGTTCCTGTGTATTTACTTTTTGAACTTTTAACTAAAATTTGTCAAGAACAGGAGAATCATCTTCTTCTTTCTAAAATTTCTTTCCAAAAAGCCAAATTTCATAATTTACTGGAATCTTTTATTGAAAAATTAATACCATACTATCATACATCAAAAATTTACTATGTTAATCGAAATTTAGATTATAATAAATTTACTACTATTATCAGGCAAATATGTCGTATAAATAATATTTCTTATACATCCAAAATTTGTTATAATAAATCGACATACGACATATTATACTATATATATAAGCCTATTAATTAGCTAACATCAATATCTTTCCGGCCATTGTATCACTTTCTACTGCCTGTCGTGCTGATAATCTTGCAAACCATTGATATTTTGTTCTACGCAAAATATCTTCGTCTGGCAAGTAAACTCCTACCGCAGTTGGTTCTATATCAATATAGGAATTACCCATTAATTGCTCTATTGTTATTAGATTGTTCTTTGTATCTCTACAACCAAGTAATTCCCCTCCTATAACACTTATTTGTTGAGACTGTATTTTATCTGCAAACCATTTCGATTCTTCACCTAAAAATAAACTTTCTGCTGTATAATCCGTCGCTATAAGCTTTTCTAATAAATTGATATACTCACCCATTAAAGGACACTTCTTTTTACAACCCATAAAATACGATGTTGGAGCTGCTATATTTTGATCTGGCCGCGAACGTGGAGGACCTTTACCATTTCTTGGTTCAGCCTCTCCAACAAACATTCCAGTATTCTTAATACCACCATTATATATATCTTTTAAACTTAAAAAACAAACAAAAGAACTTGGTACTATAATACCACCATAATATTTCAAAATTCTAGCCAATGCTAATCTTCTTATTTTCCCCTTAACTGGCTCGCCTACCTTATTTAAATTAATATTCCAACCCGGAATTAATTTCATAAAACTATCATCATCTATCAATAAAACATTAAAATCTTGACCACATTTATCTATTAACGATTTTATTGCTAGAAATTTATATGGTTGATTTAAACACTCTGAATTTCTAGACCCCCAAGAAGCCCACCAACGAGAGTTAGTATTATAATCTGAATGAATCCACAATAAGGGTTTTTTACTTCGTGCTAAAGAGGATTCTGTTAAAAGATACTTTTCTACCATCTTATAATGAAAAGCTTCTTCATCATCTTCTGTATATTGTTTGAAATTATCAAAAAGAAAAACAACAGTTAAAAGTACAATTGCTGGCAAAATATATTTTTTATAATCCATGTATATTATTATTGTATATATTTTTATATATTTGTTATCTGTTTAAACCCACTCATCCAGTTCTCATTAGCTTTACGAACCTCTTCGTCTTGTCTTGCTAATCTAAATGCTCTTCTTACATCAGCTTTATCTTGTTTGCCTTGTCGTTCCTGTAAATATTTATTTCCCTGTTCGAGAGATAAAGGCAAATTCTTTTTTTCATCTAGAGTTCGTTGAATTCTTAATGTTTGCACATTTTTATAATCTTCTCTCATATCAGCTTCTGTTACTGGTACTACGGACTCAATATGTGCTTTTCTAACATCCTCATATGTTAGCTTACTAAATAATCCCGATCCATAATTTTCTGGAATTTCTCCACCTAGATTGCTGTATCCTTCATGACTGCCACGTCCGCCTGTTTCCTCTATGTCTTTTTTATGTATAATTGCTCTTATTTCTGCTTTTTTATTATTAAAATTTGAATGCATATCAGTTAGAGTTGTTGAGCGATTATCTACACCTTCATCTGATTTTAGCCAGTTACCATATCCCTTTTCTTCTTCTTCATCTATTATACGATTTTTCTCAAATAATTCGTTAAATATTTTATTGAAATTTGGTTTTTTAGAAATTTTTCTCAATAATTCCTCATTATCTTCACCTTTTTCTATAGAATATGTAGTTGAACGTTTTGCATCGCCTCTCGTTCTAAATTCATATATAGAATAAATTATTTTATAAGCCTTACTAAAAAACAAAAAATATTCTTTGGGTAATTGACTCTTATCTGGATGGGTCATCAATACCATTCGCTTTGCCTGTTTCAGATCTTCTGTTTTAAAATTATAATCTAATTTAAATAAATTTAAAAGATCTGGTAACTCATAATTATCCAAATCTAAATCTAATGAATCCATTATATTATTAGTAATATAATGAAAAATTTACTGTAACGTTATTGCGACTGTCGCGGCACGTTCAAAAAAAGCATTTACTGCAATTAAATCTGCGCCCGAAACTGAATCATTTGGCAAAAAATTATTTTCTTCTCTTCTATTTCCATAATAAGCAAAAATAGTAGGCACACCCTTTATTTGCTTAATACGTTTAAATGCCATATATAGATCCAGATTCTCGTCAATATCTATTTCCCCTAATATTACATTATGTGGTAAAGTATTAAACCACTGATCTACTGTTGGTTTAATCTTTTTACAAGGACCACACCATTCAGCAGTAAATTTAATTACTAATATATTATTGCTTAATCCATTAACTAATCTCTGAAACTCTTTAGAATTTAAATCTGTAATTACCTCTCTCTGAGAATTACTCATTATATATTATATTTTATATAACTTTTATATTACTTTACTAGATCAATATAAACACCATGATTAGAAACTAGTTCTTGATACATAGTTGCTGCAACACCAAGCATAGCAAGACGACCGTTATTGAGTTCCTTGTTTAGCTTAGAAGTAGATACCGATGTATTAAAAAATTCCGATGTACTTCTAATAAATACAGAACCAGGCTCATAATCACTTTCTAGTTTAAATGGTCTGCCACCATTAAAAGGATTCTCCCATCCAGCATTCATTCGCGCCAATTCATATATACCAAAAAATGTCAACCAAGCTTGTTGGGCTGCCTGACTCTTATCCGATAGAACATTAATAGCTGGCTCGTTTGTGGCAAGCTCAATAACTGGAAAAATAAGCCCCGCAACCATGGCTACACGACAATGCTGCAATTCTGCCTCACGAAGATATTTTAGTGTTTCTTCTTTACTATTCTGTGTAACCATTAGAGGATCAAAAAAACCCAAAGGCATTGTATCACCAACAAATTTAAAATTTGTCGTAGGCTTCTGTACACCAAGCGCTGCTCCTGTAGCAAATAGAGTGGATAGAAGTAGTCTCATCATATACAATATGTTAGTTACGCGTTTTTAAGCTATTTACGCTCAATAAATTAGTAAGTATTTTACTAAGAAAAAATTTCTTAATAATTTATTATAATGTTATATTTTATTGTTACAACATCTTTATTTATAAATTGTGATTTAAGAAAATTAGAATATATTACTGGTATAAATAAATTAAAACAAATTATATTTAATTTAAAAATTAAAAACTATAAAATAATTATTATGGAAAATAACAATAACAAATATACATTTTTAAATACATTGAATTGCATTACTTTTTATACTGCCAATAATTTTTTAAGAACAAAAAATAAAGGATACAAAGAATTAAAAGACATTTTAGATTGTATTAATAAGTTTAATATTAACGATAACGATTTTATCGTTAAAATGACGGGTAGATATATATTAGAACCTGATAGCGAATTTATGAATGTCATAAAAAATATAGATAATACAAAATATGATTGTGTAATAAAATATGGTTCATATTTTAATCCAGTAAATTATAAAATGAATGATTGTATTACTGGATTAATCGGTATGACAAGTGGTTATATAAAAAAAATTGAGAAACCAAAGGAAAATGAACCTGTAGAATGGAAATGGGGTAAAGTTACATATTTAATAGAAGATAAAAAGATATTTATAGTAAATAAATTGGGTATTAATATATGTCCTGGTTGTCACAAATATTTTAAAGTTTAATATCACAGGTGTTCAAAAATATATATTTTTTTAATTAATTTTTGATATAAAAATCCTTCATTATTAAATTTTTCCAATATTCTATATACATCTTATCAGGAATTTTATTTGTAAAGAGTTCATTTTTTGTTTTTTCTAATAATTCTAGTGTAATATCTGACCAATTATCTACTATTAATACTGGTAAATTTTCATATAATTTACCAACGCTTAACCAAGACTTTTTAACTATTGGTATGCAGCCCAATGCCAATGCCTCCCACGTTCTATGACAATCTAATCCGTTTCCATGAGGAGAGATTACAAAATAAAATTTACTCATTTCATGCCAACAATTTATACGTGAGATGTGTTTTTTATTTTTATAAATTAATTGTGAAGGAATTTCTTTTAATGCATCACTTCTATCTTTGTATCCTTTATTAAAATTAACATAACATAATATTCGTCTTTTTAATGGTTTTTGTATTTTTTCTAAACTCTGCTCTTGTTCTAAAGGATAAGATAAATCTCCCCAACCTAATTTTTTTGGTGGATTAATAGCATAACTTAAAGACATATATGGATTATCTCTCTTCGACAGTGAATGATAATCTAGTCCTATAGGTAAAATTCTAACTTTTGGATGTAGAGGAAGTTCCCAATTTTGTACATACCATTTTTTTAGAAAAGAATTTCTAAGTATTTGATTAATTCCGTTATAAAAATTATTAAAATTAACACTTTTATCAGAATCTCCTGTTAATAAAATAAATGGTTGATTTGGAAAATTTGGCAATTTTAAAAGACTTTGAGTTGTTATGTAAATTACTGGATATCCACCTATTTTTAAAAGTCCTTTTTTCTCATATATAGTACCATAGTCTTCTTTAACTGTTTGATAAAAGGCACTTGCTAATTGATATATTAATCCGTGTGTAGATATTAGTTTTGTTTTTTCATACATAAAAATTAGGTATAAAAATTATTTAAATTTTATACCTAATTATTCTATTAATTTTTCTAATTTATCAATATCTATATCAGGCATCTTAGCGTGAGCCTCCCAGAAAAATTTACAATAAGCCCAACAAAATTCATGCTCTTTATAGCATTCTTTATAATTTTTAATCAATAATTCGTGAATTTTTGGGGGTAATAAGTTTAAACTGTCTCCAGGCAACACATAACTTAATTGAACTAACTCTGTTATTGGACCTTTATTACATTCTGGAACCAATGTTGTATTAAAATATGGTATATATTTTACCAAATCTGATAACAAAGGAGGATAATCGTAATTATATCCCCATCTCCAATTTGTACAACCAGATGTATAATATTTTAATGTCCATTCTAAACCCTCCAAATAGTTTATAGATATCTGTTGCCTACGTTTCTCATCTATTTCTATATCAAATAGTGTCTTATAATAACGTTGTTCCCACCCTTTATCATAAGGATTAATATATAATTCTTTTCGTCTATCTATTAACGGTAAGGCTAAAAATGTTTCCTCAAAATTTAACTTTCTTCTAGTTACAGATTTAGCTTGTTTATCTCTCGTATTATACTCTCTACGAATTAGTTCCTCTTCATCTTTTGCTAATTCAATCAACATTTTACGAAGATTCTTCCAAATAATTTTTGAACCTACAACCAAGTTATCATTTGTTTGTCCTATAGTATTCCTATAAGCTGATAATAAAGTATCTATCCCTGTTGTTCGAATATTTAACGCAGGAAAATGAGGTAAAAAATCATTTCCTAGCATGAAACAAATAAATATATAATCGAATATTCTGTTATATTTATCATTGGTATCTGGTATTTTTCCATCATTTAATTCGCGAGCTAAAAAATTACCAAATTCTGGAATATCTAGCATATAATTCTCACAAGGATTTAGTGTTTTATCAATACTTTTAATAAAATGTGGAGTTTCACGAAATAAATACATAGAAGGTGCTATATGTAAATGATTTAATGTAAGCATAATTAAATCTGCATCTAATCCATATATTACTGTTGTTGTTGAAAAATGATGTTTGGGATTATTACGAATATACTGATAAATTTTATGTTCTCCTTCTCCAGATTTTAAAGATGTAGACACTATTATTTTTTTAACACCGAAATCCTTAATATTTTTAAAATTAAGTTGTACTGTTTTTCCCAAGACATCCATAAATTTTGTACCAGGAGTAATAGCTACTGTATCCCAAGAATCATCTTTATTATTTATTATCTTCTTTTCAAAGCGAGACTTATATCGTCGATTACGTTGCTGCTGTAATTTAGCTACAGGAGCAACCCCATCAAATGCAATATAAACACAATCTGTTGGTTTTAAAAGATTTATATATGATTTAATCTTATTACAAACAGATGTAATTACTTTAGATTCATAATTTTTATCTAATTGTTTTATCTCTCTCACACTATCATATATTAGTGAATTGCAATCCATATACAAATTATGGATCGCCATTCTATCTTTTTTATATTCTTTAATTATTTTACGATGTTGTCTCACTATGTGAGAAAAATAGCTTGGAATACCCATATGTAAATAGATATATTTACCTTTTAAATAATATTTACAATATAATTTGGCAATATTATATTGTAAATAATTAATAATTATATTGTTAATATAATTATACATGCAAGGATGCGAAAATATTATTATTGAATCTTCTAATTTAATAAGTTGTTCTGATTCCATAGCTAATACAATTTCTAAAAAAATAATTTATTTACAGGAGGTCATAAAGAAAACCATTATAGCTGTTCAGAAATATAAAATGCTGGATATATTCGGAGCGAATGAATTGAATATCTGCATACCAATTTTAGAAAAAAATTTCTCTTCGCTATCAACCTTGTTAAATTCAATAAAAAAGTGTGAAAAAATAAATGAAAAAAAAATATTTTCTAGCTTACAAACTATTACTAATGAATTAGCTACACTCTTCCGTAGTTTTGGTACTGAAAATATTGAAGATCTTATTCAACTCTGTTTTGGTAAAGATTTTATTGAACAATATTTATTAATAGATGATTTAAAGGAAAAATATAAAATTATGCTCAAATATTTACATCCAATTAGTTATAAATCAATTTCTTGGAAAGGCGACTCTTTTAAATCCAGCAAACCAATTAAAAAAACTAGAATAGTTGAAGATTTTATGATTGTAGATACTGCTAAAAATCTAGATTGCTTTGATCTAGCACGTTCAAGTAATAACTTTAGTATTAAAGTTTATGGTGTTAAATTTTCAATACAAAATCCCCAAAAACGACAAACCTTAATAATTTCTACTTTAGCCGACGATCTAATGATAGATTGTTTAAATTATTATTTTATTGAACACAAAATAACGTCATTAATTAAAGAAAAGCCTACTGATTCGGAATTTAGTAAAGATTCATTCAAAAAATTCATGTCATGTTTAACTCTTAAAGAATTATTTGTATATGAAAATAGTGATCTATACAATCGCTTTATGGGCTATATTAATCAAATTCAATTGGTAAAACAAAAAACTATCTCACAAGTTACAAAAGAATTTTTAACTAATGATCTGTATGGTCAAAGAATGACAATAATTCAATTATTATTAAAATCTAATGAACATGAATATCAATATTTAGCTTATCTGTTATATGATCTTCTTTCTAATGATACTAATGGTACTATTGATACACAAGATCAAACATTACTATTCGATAGTTTACCCTGGAATATTAAAAAATACTTTAGAGATGCTATGAAGCAAACTATTACTTATACTAATAGTCTCGCAAACTTTGATAATTCTAAAATACCTCTTGAACAACAAATTTGTTTAATGAAAGCAGATGATATTATTAAAGGTAAAGCAATGTTAAAACTTAAAGAGATTAAAGCAAAATCAGAAGATACAGGTTCTAAGGCCAGACAATATTTAGAAGCTTTACTTCGAATACCATTTGGTATATATCGAGAAGAACCTATCTTAAATATTATGAATAATAATATTACAATTTTTAATAATCTAATTATTTTTTTAAATAAATCCTCATATCCAGAACTTCCTATTCCATTAAAAAATACTTATACTAGTATTGAAATTAATAAATATGTACAAAAATTAAATTCAACTTACAGAGAGAATATTAAAAATAATATAGTCAATATTGTTGAAATATCTCTTGTTAATGTTAAAAGATCTTTTCTAGTTTCTAATATCTGTTATATTAATTTATTAATTAAAAAATATAATTTGTCTATGACAAAAATTAGTTATTCAGGAAAAAAAATTGATTATATGCGCGATAATATCAAAAAGTTTATTTCTACAATCAAAAATAATTATAAATTAATATCAGAAATATCCACTTATATTTCTAACCAAAAAAAAGATAAAGATATTATGTCCTATTTGGATGATAGTTTATCAGTAATCAATAAACAAAATGCAATTATAAATCAATATATGATTGATACACATAATATTTTAAATGAAGCTGTCCACGGTCATGAAAAAGCTAAAAGACAGATTGAAAGAATTATTGGACAATGGATAAATGGTGATAAAAGCGGCTATTGTTTTGGTTTTGAAGGACCACCTGGTGTCGGTAAAACTTCCCTTGCCAAAAAAGGTATTGCTTGTTGTTTAAAAAATGAAAACTCCGAACCAAGACCATTCTCCTTTATCGCTATAGGAGGTTCATCAAATAGTAGTACATTAGATGGACATAACTATACTTATGTAGGTTCTACATGGGGTAGAATTGTAGATATCCTTATGGAAAAAAAATGTATGAATCCAATTATTTTTATTGATGAATTAGACAAAGTTAGCAAAACTGAACATGGAAAAGAGATTATCGGTATTTTAACACATTTAATTGATCCCACACAAAATGACGCCTTTCAAGATAAATATTTCAGTGGCATAGATCTTGATTTATCGAAAGCATTATTTATTTTTTCATATAATGACGTTAATGCAATCGATAGAATATTACTAGATAGAATACATAGAATTAAATTTGAACATTTATCTCTCGAAGATAAATTAACTATTACTCGCAAATATTTATTAACAGAAATCTACGAGAAAATGGGTCTACAAAATATTATAGAAATTGATGATAATGTAATTACCTATATTATTGATAAATATACCTGTGAACCAGGTGTTCGTAAGCTTAAAGAAATATTATTTGAAATTGTTGGAGAGATTAATCTTAGTATTCTTAAAAATCAAGAATATGATATTCCTATTGTAATTACTCAAGAAGATATCACTAACAATTATCTTAAAGAACACCACGAAATAAGACAAAAAAATATTCATACTAAGAGTACTACAGGGGTTATTAATGGATTATGGGCAAATGCTGTAGGTCAAGGTGGATTATTATCAATCGAATCTAGCTTATATCCTTGTAATACATTTTTAGAACTTAAATTAACAGGAATGCAAGGAGATGTAATGAAAGAAAGTATGAATGTAGCAAAAACATTAGCATGGAATTTATTAAATATAGATGAAATTAGTAAGATTCGGAAAGATATGGAATCCACCAAATTACAAGGATTACACATTCACGTTCCTGAAGGCGCAACACCAAAAGACGGACCATCTGCAGGAGTTGCTATTACCATAGTAATATATAGTCTATTAACTAAAAAAGCTATTAATAATAAAATTGCTATTACCGGAGAGATTTGTTTACAAGGAAATATTACAGCAATTGGTGGTTTAGACCTTAAAATTTTAGGCGGAATTAAAGGAGGTGTAAAAACTTTCTTATTTCCAAAAGAAAATAATAAGGAATTTAAAGAATTTATGAAAAAATATAAGGAGAAAAGTATTTTACAAGAAATTAATTTTATTCAAATTGAAACTATTAATGAAGTATTAGATATAGTCTTTGATAATTAAATCAATAATATATATCATATATATATATATATATTATGGCTCTTAAATTAACAATAACAAATGTATTACAATTATTTTCTCTTATAGCTCCCCTCCTCCTTGTCTTCTTTTTAGTAATGGCATCCATATTTAATCAAAATGTTAAAGGTTTAATATATTTAGCTGGAATACTCATTGCCTCAATAATCAATTTATTTTTAATGAATCTATTCGGAAGTTCGATTTCAGAGTCTGGCAATATAGAAAAAACTCCTCTTGTTTGCAATATAATAGAAATTCCTTATTTAAGCAATTATAATAGCCCTTCTCAAAGTGCTCTTTTGATAGGATTTACATTAGCTTATTTAGTACTACCAATGACATACAATGGACAAATTAATTATATGATATTAATATCATTATTATGTCTGTTAGGACTTGATATGGTAACAAAAGTATTCAAACATTGTACAACTTGGCCTGGTGCGCTTTTGGGTGCGGTTTCGGGAATTGTACTAGGAATTGCTTGGTATAGTATGTTCCATATGTCTGGATATGATTCTCTACTATATTTTGATGAAGTAAGTAGCAATAATGTAATTTGTTCTAAACCATCAAAACAAACATTTAAATGTTCTGTTTATAAAAACGGTGAGCTAATTTCTAGTAATATTGCCTAATGATTAAATTTGTAATGGTTAGAATTAAGATAGCTTAAAAATCTTGATACAGCTCTTTTCCTAGAAAAAGTGTCTAACATCGCTTTACTATTATTAGCGTTTTTAGACATCAAAATTGAAAAATTACTTACTATTAAATGAGTACGAGCTCTCGAATATAATTTATCGTGTTTTTCTCTAGAAAAAGATGGTTTTCTTAATCTTTGATTTACTATATTATGAAATTCTAAAAGAAAACAGATCAAATCCTCTTTAGTTCTTACTTGTTTTCTACGATTATGAGATAAATTCAGAGTCGCATGTTGTCTACAATCAGGACAGGGTAGATTATGACAAATATGTATTATATGACTACATAAATCAGGTACTATATCGGAATATTCATCTTTTAACTTAAATGCCAATGTATGGAATATGTACCACGTTGCATTACCCCAATCTTCAATAGCTGCCATAATATATATAAAGATAATGTTATAAATTTTTGTATTATGTCCAATTATGTCGTAGAAGACGGAATAGATTTTTTTGCTGAACTCAATAAAAAAGAGGATTTCGATTATAATAATGAAAATGTATGTTTAATTACAAATTCAAAATTGCTAAATAATAAAATTACATTACCTTGTAATCATACTTTTAATTATTTACCTTTATTTTTTGAAGTTAGAAATCAAAAACGTTTTAATCCAAATGAACCATTTAATTTACATAGACATCAGATACGATGCCCATATTGTCGCCAAGTTTCAAACAAACTTTTACCTTATATACCACCTTCTGTTATAGGTAAAGGAGTAGTTCGAATTTCTGGTGTAAATTCCCCTGATAATATTTGTATGAAACATAAGATATGTAGCTGGAAATTTAAAAGTGGGAAAAAAAAGGATTGCGAATGTAAAAAAAGGGGTTTTGAAAGTGATTATGGTAATCTCTGTGAAACACATTTTAAAATCCAAAAAAATTATGCTGAAAGAAAGGCAAAGTATGATGAAATTGTATGGAGTGATGAAATGGAAGAAATGTATAAAACATCCACAGTACAAGAATTGAAGGGAATGCTAAAAAATAAAAATCTAAAAATGTGCGGTATAAAAAAAGACTTGATAATACGTCTAATAAATAATAATTAAAATTTAAAAAAATTTCATGTATAACGTTTTTTTCTCATTCTTATATGGAAAATTCGGTTTTGGACATTAATTTTTGTCCATTTCTTAAAATGGCTTTGAAAAAGTTAAAAAAAAGGTACATTTACTTACACAACCTAGGAATTTTAAATAATTTACAAAAAAATTTATGTAGGGAACTTATGTAGGACTGAAAAAAAGGCACTAAAATTTAATTTAGAAAAAGAATTTAAGCATATTTTTCTGAGCATTATTTAAGCATATATGGCTCAAAAAATATGCTCCCAAAAAGACAGTCTTAGTAAAAAAGATTTCTATTGTGAAAAATGTGACTATAGATGTCACAAATTATTTTTATTTAAGCAACATTGTTCTACAAAAAAACATTGTGAGATAAAATGCTCAAAAATGCTCAAAAAAAATGCTGATCAGTATAAGTGTCATTGTGGTCGTATTTATAAACATATTCAAAGCTATAATCGTCATTTAAAAACTTGTAATGTGGAATTATCACAATGTCAGAATTCTGAAAAAGAAGAATTAAGGGGAATGATTTCTACTTTGATAACTCAAAACCAAAATATGTTAATGGAAAATAAAGAAATGCGGGAATTAGTAAAGGATATGATACCAAAAATAGGCAGTAATAATACTACTATTACTAATAAATTTAATTGGCAATTCTTTTTAAATGAACAATGTAAAGATGCCATTAATTTAACTGATTTTGTGGAGACCTTGAAATTATCTCTTGCTGATTTGGCTGAAACACGTCAGAATGGTTATATTACTGGAATTACCAATATTTTTGTAAGAGGATTGCGCGAACTTGACCTTCATAAACGCCCCATTCATTGTAGTGATTTAAAACGCGAGATTCTTTATGTAAAAGATAATGATACGTGGGAAAAAGATAATGAAAATAAACAAATGGTTAAAAATGCAATTAGTACTGTAGCAAAAAGACAAATTAACAAAATTAAAGAATGGGAAGCAGTTAATCCCAATTGGAATCAAACAGAAAATGGTACGCAAATGTATATAGAAATGGTTCGTAATTTAGGTGGTTGTGATGATGATGAAAGAGCGGATAATAAAATAATTAAAATAATAGCGAAGGAAACAATAATAGATAAATAGTTTAAAAATTATTATTTATAAACTATAAATGACAACAAAAGATGAATTAGTGAATAATATTAAAGGATGGATCAAAATTGATAATGAAATGAAACTTTTACAACAAGAATTAAAACAAAGAAGAGAATTAAAAAAACAATTGACAGAATCCTTAGTAGAAACAATGAAAACTAATGAAATTGATTGCTTTGATATGTCTGATGGTAAAATTGTATATACTAAAAATAAGGTAAGAGCACCTCTTAGTAAAAAACACTTGATAGAATGTTTGGAAAAATATTTTAGTGAAGTTCCTTCTATTGATTCGAGTGAAATTACAGACTTTATAATGGAAAATAGAGAGATAAAATTTAAAGATAATATTCGACATAAGATACAGAAAAATATATAATTCTTATATAAAATGATAAATAATGAAATACACGATGCTATATTAAGAAAATTTGGAAAAAATATAAAAAAAAATATGAAAAAAAGTACAATACCACATCATACAACAATAGATTTCTCTTCTAAAATAATGGAACCTGAGTTGGCAAATCAAATAGAATTCTCTATTGAAGACATGGAGTCGATTATGGAGTCGAATATGGACTCTAATATGGACTCTAATATGGAGTCTAATATGAGTATTGAATCAGTTTCATATAAAGGACTAGCTGTTATTAATATTAATGAACCAGATTTAAAAATTGGTGATAAACTAACTCTTGTTTTTTATAATACAATATCTAATAATAACTATCCATTTTTATTATTTTGTTTATTAAAAACTAACGGAATACTAGATTTTCCCAATATTGAATATAAAGGTGGATCTCCTAGTAGTATTGCTCTAGAAAGTATTAGAAATGTGTTCGTAGAATGGCCTGATTTACAAGCTGAATATAAAGGATATCTTCGTAACGGTTCTAAAACATATTTATTTATTGAGGGTAATTTATCTGATGAATATAAAATAAATTATATTAAATCTTCCGCTAATTGGTGGTTTACTTTGGTATCAGAAATAGTGAATTATAAAAAAGTATTAAATTATCCAATTGATAAAACAGTTATAGAGCTATTTATTAAAAATCCTGATTTATGTTATTTAAATAATAGCTTAGGTTTAAGTCTAGAAGTACCAAATGTAGCATATTATGGAGGTTATTATAAGCGCATTGCTTATGCTGCCGCTTTAGGACAACGTAAAGAAGGACCTCATACTGCATTTGGTCCATATTACTATTTTAATTCTTATCCACGTGCTATGAGATATGCTATCTGGACTGTAGATTTTAAACCTATGGAAATTGATGGAGAGTTTATTACAGAAAAAGATTCAGGTAAATTTATTAAAGGAGGAATTGTAAGATTTGCCATTTTTACCGGTAAACATACAATGCTTTTAAATAGAGAAAGTGATCCGGATGATGATTCAAAAATTACACAAGATTTGGTAAAACAAAATCCAGGCTGGTTTAAAGATTCACTAAAAACTCGCGATTCTGATGCTAAGTGGATAAAAAATTATGATAGTATAGGATTAGGTAATAGGACTTATTTTAATAATCGTTCTAATAAAGAAAAGATATTTTATAATCAACAAATTATTAAAAATTATAATCAACAATTTCCATTAGCATATTATTATATTGATACAAATCAAAATACTGATGATTTAACAAATATAAAAATCGAGTAATATATATATTATGTTTTTAAAAATTTTAGCTATTCTAGTTGGGTCTGCTATTTTAGTATACATATCCACTGCAATATTATCATTTTTTGGTATAGGCATTGAGATGTATGCTAATTACTTAATATGGTTTATTGCAATGATTATATTATCTGTTTTACTTCCCAAAAAAACAGGGGAAATTTTTGATAATTAAAGCATTAAATTGAATTAATATTATTGATATTATTGATATCAATAATATGACGACTCGCGAATGGGAAAATGCATTAAAGCATAAGGCATATAGTATTTTAGTTAAAGATTATGGATATGAGTATGATGATTACGATAATCCATTTGAACATAACTTTTGGTACACATATGAGAGAAATTCCTATAATTATGAACCAAAATATACATTTTTAAGAGAAAACAAAATTATCGAAATTTGTAGTATTTATAATTTTGCTAATTATATTAAACGAAATTTAAAGATAGCTAATTGTGTTATGCAACAAAATATATATTTTGAATTTTGGATAGCAATAGATAAAAATAGTCCCTTTGTTATTATTGATAGCGATTATATAGATTTAAAATATGAATTAAATGAGGAAATTAAACAAAAAAATATAGAAAAGTATGGAAGATTAATCTGTACAATTTCATAAATCTTTTATTATGTAAGCAGCTACAGGAAAAATATTCTTCATATTGAAAATTGACTCTTTAAATTTAATTTTATTTTTATAATAAAATTGAACTAAAGTTAATAGTAATATAAATATTAAAGGAGATGGAAAAGCGTGTAACGAAGAAAGTAGAAGAATATCAAGTAGAATTTAAAGATAATATCAAAAAGTGGTTGAAAGATCGAGCTCTTTTGGTTGTAAAGGAAAACTGGAATGATGGAAATGATGATGATACTTCAGAATTTCTTAAATTTATTTATGATTACAATAGTTTGCAATTAATAAAAGATGATTTTCAGAAGAGGAAACGTGTTAAAAATGTAGTACCTCATTTTGAGCGTTGTACTGCAAAGAGGGCTAACGGGGAACAATGTACAAGAAGAAAGAAAGAAGGGGTGTGTTTTTGTGGTACTCATGTAAAAGGTACCCCCCACGGAGTTATTAAAAATGATGATAATAATATTACAACATTGAAAAAAGTTGAAGTATGGATTCAAG
>Ga0257110_1000359_pt1 | contig 22984 bp, 17 predicted proteins | sample LP_taG_7_FD_190184 | JGI IMG/M metagenome (GOLD analysis project Ga0257110, IMG submission 190184) | Marine microbial communities from Northeast Subartic Pacific Ocean, Canada - LP_J_2015_P26_10m | ecosystem: Environmental > Aquatic > Marine > Oceanic | place: Canada: Northeast Subartic Pacific...
AGATGGATGATGGAAGTTTAAGGGCAAGCTATACAAGTAATATTTCGAAATGTAGATGTGGAACATATTCCGATATTAATAATACATTAATTATATTTACTGACGACGTTAACTATAAGACTGGGAATGTACACGTATTGGATATAGAGATTGATAATAGTGGAAATATGACTATAATGAAAGTAAGTACAATGAATCTTGATATAGTAGATATACCATATAGAGTATGTTGTAATACTGTAACAAAATTAGAGAAGGTATATCTGATAAATCGTCAAAAGAATTATCTAATGCAAATAGACTTTCAAGATCAAAATTTACCAGTGATCGAAGATAGTTATTCTTCTGATTTAATAAAAGATCCTCGTTCGCTTGTTTATATTGAGTCGAAGAATATACTAATCGTTGGATGCTATATGTCAAATATGGTTTTAGTTTTCAAAACAGATCCATTGTATTCGGTACCGTTATTAATAAGAGCGGTTGGTACGATAAATAAGCCAAGTGATGTGACATATTATGAGTATGGGTTATCTTTAGATATTTATTTTTGTACGAATGAAAAGAGTAATAAATCAATAAATAAGATACGATTGTATGATAATGAGGGTGATTTACAGGTATTTAATCAACCCATTGTGTATAGATTGAGTAAAGAGATGGGATATAATGGTATATATTATGATGGAAGTGGTGATATAATATGTATTTCTTATGGGAATGGGGATGTAAATGGGGTGATGGATAAGTATGATAGTGCTGATTTTGGTGAATCAAATGTGGAATTTCCATTTGTATCCGAGATAGAGTGTGGTGGAAAAGAATACGAAATATATTCTATAAATAGAGATATACGTGGACATAACATATTGGAGTTGGATAAAATGTATAATGAGCGTAATATAAATTTAGAGATGGATGGTAAGGAGCGCAAGATATTAAATAAAGATTTACAGATAACATATACAATCAATATGATAAGTCAAATTTTGCTTGATAAAAAATATAAATAAGATTATGCTTGAGAGTAAGTGGTTTGGTGCTTTATTCACATTAATAATAAATATGGGTTCAGGATATGTACTTGGTGATGTTCAGAGATTAGTAAGTGGTGTGTTTTCATTAAAGTTGATGAAATGGTTTGTTGTATTCGCAATATTGTTTGCTTCAACACAGGATTTGATAGTAGCATTATGTACATCAATAATATTCGCGGTAATAGTGTGGGGTTTATGTGATGTTAAGAGTGAACTATCTTTATTACGTGTTAGAAAGATTCTAAGAAAAAAATTATTAGATATAGATTACAGTTAATAAAAAGCCAAATAGATGGGTATAAGATTTTTAAAGTGACCATAAAAGTGTAATGTGACAGAGTTATCAAAGAGGAGGGGTATATTGGGGTTATTTAATATATGCCATGGTACTTTAGTGATTTGATATTTAGGGAGTATGTGTTTAATAAATGCGGGTTGTTCATAGCAAGGGTGTATTGCGAAAGGCATATTAGATTTCCATTGGTTTGTGTTACAATCTACCCACCAAAATGTATGATATTGGTTATAGTAGAGTTCTAACCATTCTTTAGTAATTTTACGACCATTATGATTATTTCTAACAAACCAAACTCCAGCACAGAAGTGTGAGATGGGATTATCGCCACTAATAAGAAATGTATCGGTGGATTGTATAAGAGAAATAAGTTTTTGGGGGTTATGTATTACGGCATCAGAGTCAAGCCATAAAATTCCGTCAAATTGTTCTAATAGTTGATTTGTAATTTTAACTTTAATCCAATATTGTGAGATAGTGTTATCATCCTTAGCTCTAATATATTGAAATTCCTTGATATTTTGGCAAATAGATTTGTTTTTATCCATTAACTTTTCAAGATATTGTTGGTGTCTATTATCATATTGTAATACACAAATGACCATTATTGTTTTTATTTGAATATACTTTATATTAAGTAGATTTGGGATAATAAGATTATGAGACTGTATATATTCATAAAGTTAATGGGATTGTGTTCTTCTCTCATAGTTAATACTAACATGAGAAGGGACCCTTTATCAAAAAAAATAATTATGAATGATACGCCCTCAAATTTGATTTTGTTAAGTAGTAAAAGTGTACAAGGTTTAAGTGACACTGAGAGTGATAGCGATGAAAATAGGATGGAAAAAAATAGAAAGGTGAGTCGGATTTGGACAATATCTGATTTGTATAAAAATGTAGAGGATAAGAAGGTGACTTTAGGTGTATTTTCTGAAGATAGTGCTAGTAATAAGGTGAATGTATTGGATATTAATGGGGAAGAGCATTCTGTAAATTTACTAAAAGCAGATTTACCAACATTAGTTGATTTGTTTCGTAAGAATGATGTACGTTTTGCGGTAAGATCGAACGGTTCTAATGACGTATCTGGTTTTTTATCAGGTGTAGGAAATGTTTTTATTCCAGCTCTGGTATTATCTTTTATATTTTTTAGTTTTAGAAACAATGGAATAAATGGGATGGGGGGGTCAGGTGGAGGACCTTTTGGAAATATGCAGAATGTGGGTAATCTGAATGTAGAGACAAATACTGGAGTGTCATTTGCAGATGTTGCTGGTTGTGATGAATCAAAGCTGGAGTTAATGGAAATTGTAGATTTTTTGAAATATCCTAAGAATTTTACGGATATTGGGGCAGTATCTCCACGTGGTGTATTATTAGAGGGTCCGCCGGGAACGGGTAAGACGTTGCTTGCAAGAGCTGTTGCTGGGGAGGCAGGAGTGTCATTTATTTCTACAACTGGTTCAGAATTTGTGGAAATGTATGTGGGTGTTGGTGCAAGTCGTGTAAGAAAGATGTTTAAAGATGCTCAAAAGAGTGCACCGTGTATAATATTCATAGATGAGATTGATTCGATTGGTAGAAGTCGTTCTAGTGGGGGTCCGGGTGCGAATGATGAGCGTGACCAGACATTAAATCAGATATTATCTGAGATGGATGGATTTTCGGGAAATACCGGAATAATTGTATTAGCTGCTACAAATAGACCCGATATTTTGGATTCGGCGTTACTTCGTCCAGGAAGATTTGATAGGCGTGTGCCAGTTGGTTTACCTTCAAAAGCTGGTAGATATGAAATATTGAAAGTTCATTCTAGGGATAAACCTTTAGCTAACAATGTTCATTTGGACGAGATAGCAGGAAGAACCATTGGTTTTTCTGGAGCGTCTTTAAAAAATTTGATGAATGAAGCGGCAATTGTAGCAGTAAGAAATGGTAAGAAATTGATAGGTTATGATGAGATAGATTATGCAATAGATAGAATAACTGTAGGAATACAGAAGCCTATTGGTCCAAATGTACGAAAGGACTTAGTGGCATATCATGAGGCGGGTCATGCAGTTATGGCGACATTAACTCCTGGTTATGATAATGTAACGAAGGTAACAATAGTACCACGTACTAATGGAGCCGGTGGATTTACACTATTTACTCCATCAGAGGAAAGAATGGAAAGTGGTTTATATAGCCAAAAATACTTAAAATCACAATTATCTGTTGCACTTGGGGGGCGTGTAGCTGAAGAATTAATTTATGGAGAAGATGAGATAACTACAGGAGCATCGGGGGATTTACAGAGTGTACGTGATTTAGCAAGACGTATGGTAACTCAATGGGGTTTTAGAAATAATACAAGTATTAATGATTTTCCGATAGCATGGGATCCAGGTGAGCCTTTGGGTTATGGTGTGCAATCTCTTTTATCTTCAGAAACTGAAAATGAAATAGATCATGAGATCCAGATGATTGTAAAGCAAGCATATAATATTTGTAAAGATACTTTGCTAAAAAATATTGAATTATTGGAAAAGGTTAAGGAATCTTTAATTGAACATGAAACAATAACTGGAAAAGATGTAGATAATATTTTAAAAAAATATAGAACGCTAAGTAATGGATATAAGTAGTTTAAAAGGGATTATATGTGTAATAACTACGGGTATAGTACTTGTGTTAGTTATATCTCTATTACGTATATTATTCAAAAGAAAATATAGAGAGAGTTATATGAATGGGAAGAGGAGAGTTAAATTTGTATGTAGCACCAAGGTTAATAAAGAGAATGAACAACCTGAAACTTTTAAAATGGGTGAAGAATTTGAAAAACCAATAATATTAGGAGATGCTGTTAAGATGTTCACACGGAATTATATGAAGGATATACGTCCATCCAAAGATTTTTAAATAAGCAAGGATATTGTTATGATTATAAGTTTAGTTGTTGTTTCCATTTTTGTGAAATATCGCCCCAATTAATTTCTTTACCGTACATATCATTTCTTATTGATTGTATTTTACCAGTATCTTTTAAAATTGTAAGAATTTCAATTGCGACCGATTTCATATCTTCTGGATTATCTGGGTCACCTGGAAGATGTATACCGTTACGTTCAGAAAAAACGTTATAGTTACTTAATATGGGTATACATCCCGCACAAGTACTTTCTCGAATAGAGATACAATCCGTTTCTGCGGAAGTTTTTGAAAAGTATAGATGAAATGAAGATGTATGTTTTTCTTTAATAATGGCGTTAAGATCTTGCCTTCCATGATCAAAAACACCGGATTGATTTAAAAGTGCTTTCATATGTTCTTTAAATTGTGTATCGCGTACGTCTTTCATTCCATAATAAATGTGAAATGAAGCCTTTGGTTCATGATACTTTATAAATGGCCATAAAAACGTAAGTATCTGAGCAAGCCCTCTTGTATAACAAGATGTCCAACAAAAACGGAATTCGTCTCTTTCAATATTGGTATTTGGTAGGTAAAAGTCTGAGACTCTAACTCCATTTGGTATAATGAGAGTTTTTTGTAAAAATTGGTTAGAATGGAAGTTATTATTATGCACCATTCCATCTTTATGAAAAATACTTCTTGATATAAAATTGGAAACTTTATCAATATTACTGAGGCAAGTCGTATGTAATGGGACCATATCGTGTAGGTCTACAATAATTTGTTTAGCTTTAACTGGCCAAGATAATAATGGATGAGTGCCATAATTTCTCCAGAGAATGAGGGTATTATACTGGGTTGAACATTTAAAATCCATATAGTGAAAATAATTACCGTTAGAAGTATCTCGATTTGTTAGTTCAATAGTGACTGGATTAAACTCTCCATATACACAAACGGATAAACCGAGACTCGTCCAGTATTCTACAAGATATTTGACTGCTTGTTCTGAACCTCCTAGATTCGTGTCGTAAGGTGACCAATGATTCCCATTTGTGCCTAAATAATAAACGATATCGTATTTTGATTGTGTTGGATTACTAATTTGTAAAATAGTGTTATATTTATCAATAAATTTTTGAGGAATAAAATGAGTATTATTATTACTAATTTTATTAATGGTTTGATTTTTTTGATCAGACCATTCAGAATGAACGATTAGTTGTCGTTTATTATATGTATTGTTTGAATGAATCAATTGTACAACTGTTGTTTTTGGGTCTAATTGGATTAAGTTTGTTTTGTAATCATTAAGAAATGATCTTTCTTCTGCGTGTTTTTTGGTAGAATCATATTTAGCACCTCCATCTATATATTGTCTTTTGTATGCAAGAGAGTTATTAACAGTATGATTGTTTCCGAATTTTTTGAATTGATATGTGGTCTGAATATCAGTTTCATAAGCGATATGGTTTGAACATCCCGCAACAAAAGGACCATTATTTCGAAGACATATAACCGCAGTTTCAACGCGGGTTGGAGGATAATAATCATCATCATCCATACAAACAAGATATTCAGAAGTAGATACACGATTAGTAATATTTCGCAAGTATCCAATGTTTTCATAGTTGGTTAGATTTGTTTCAATTTCCCACCCTTTTTCAATTACTAAAGCGTGTGTGATGTATATAGCATCAATAGTAATATTTAGTAATTGAGGATATTCTTGAATTATACTTTGGATTGTAGTATTCATATCATTTTGTGACCATGCTTTATCAGCTGAAACAATAACCCATTGTTTTATTCTTGACAAATAGGTTTGTTCTATAATACAATTGGCGAGGACTGATAGAAACTTTGTTCTGGAAAGTACGGTTGGAGTTAATATACTCACTGTTTCCAATATTTTAGAATTTCGGTTTTTCTTTTCATTTCTTTTACCTTTCTTACCCATAATTCATTAATTAGTGTTAGTTTTATATATATTCAAAATAAATCTAAATAAATATATGGAAGCAACAGTATCTACGGCATTTATTTACGCGATATTAGGTGGTGTATTATCTGTATTTAGTTTGATTTATTACCAAAAGACGAAAGATCCAGAATTTAAAAGGAAACCGGTATATTACGCTGGAATATTTTTCATTGTAGCGAATATAATATATTATATGTATTTACCGAATGATATAACTGGGCAACTGAAAGTAAAGAATGTATTTTCTCCGAATGTATTAGAAATGAAAACTGGACAACCAAGTTTCTAAGTATTTTTTCACCCTGTGCGGTAACTTATAATCTTGATTAAAGCTAATGATTACAATATTCCTATTATTAGTGATAATTGTACTGTTATGTTTCGGTTTTTATGGATATATGTATTATATTAATGAATTAAAAAGACAATTGGAATCAAATAGGCAGGGTCCAGCATATCCTGTTTATCCGGATTGTCCGGCATGTAATGTAAAATGTCCAGCCTGTCCATCATATCCAGCTTGTCCAGATTCATCTGTAAGCAAATCATCTATAGCAGAGGCATCTAAGGAAGTTATAAATGAGAGTATTATTTCGGATAGTCACAGAGAAAAGAAAATAGATAGTGGTAAGTATTCGCAAGTAGATACACTAACTACAGCCCAAGTAGGTGTTAGTGAAAATGATTCTGATATAGGTTTTAACTTATGGTTGGAAAACTGTAAGGATGTGTGTAAAATATGTAACGAAAGGGATTTTGATAACTGTGATGGAATTTGCTCAAATTGTAACAAAGGATATTATGATGAATTAAGTTAAAAATCTAAATAAATTGTATTTAAGTAGAATAATATGAAGGTAGGGAATGTAATACTACTTAGCGTATTAGTATATATAATATTGTTCGTAAGATATCTCTTTCAGTTTCCGTCAAATGAAACAATATATATAGAGGATCAAAAAGTAAAGGTAATGAGGAATGATGATAGGATGACAATATATGAGTATCCACCTACAATAAAAGAGAAGGGGTCTATATTGTCTGAGTTAAGATTACATCGGTGTTTTTATTCAAGGCAATTTCATTGTACTGCTCCATCGAATATGCAAATACAAATAGTTGTATTTGCTCCGGAAGAAACTAAGAATCTTTATCCAAATTCTCACTTATTGCGTTTATCACAAACGAGTGCAATAAACGTAAATAGTCCTGACTTGGATAAGTATCCACGGTTTAAATCCGCAGAATATGCGGAGGTTCCTATAATAGGTGGGCAGTCGTTTGTATTGCCTCGAGGATGGTGGATATTGATTAATAGTCCATCTCACATAAGAGTTAAATCTTTCTGATAATTTAAACTTTCTTAGAGGAAAATCTGGATATGTATTACGGGATGGTAACTTTTAGTTTCAATTCATTTGGGAAAGTTAAATTATTAATATCAAGATTATCAAAATTAACAACGAACGCTCAGCTATCTTTATTTCAGGACAAGTGCGAATTAACATACGGAAGTTCTCGAATAAAAACGGATGTAAGTATAATAGAAGGGGTTTTACCTGATGAGGGTGAATGTTTTATGATAAATTTGGTGAATTTACATCATATTATAAAGAGTATTCCAGCAACAAATAAGTTTATTTGTAAATGGGATCATAAAACGGTCTTAGAGATTTGTACAAAAGTTCAGAGAATGAACAATCCATGTAACAATTCAATAAGATTAATGGTAAAACCGTTGGAAATGAGAGACACACCTATATATTGTACAAATAAGTTTTATTATTCTTCTTCAAAAACGAGTGTGGATATACATCATTTAATCTGGATAATGGAGAAAGTATGTTCAAATTTTGAGGAGGTGTTATTATCATTTAATGGTGATAAATTGAGGATCGCCGGCTCTGAAAGTGAATATGAGTTTGAATCGGAAATTGTTTTAGACAATAAAATAGGCGATTTCTCTCTAAAAATAGATTCTGTTAAATTTCTACAAGAACTGTGGTTATTAGAATGGAATAATTCCTGCGTGTGTTTTTTTATAGAACCAAACACTCTTGAGTTGTATACGATTTCAAAATCAGATAACGAAGAGGTTTTATTAATGCTCAGATAATAAGATAATATAATATAATTGTATAATGAAGATAAAGAATCCAAATATATGGGGTCCTCCTTTGTGGGATATATTACATTATATAACGTTCAATTATAATCCGAAGGATGCGAGTAAGGTAGAGCGTATATTTATGTTCCATTTACCAAATTTAATGCCATGTATTGCTTGTAAGAATCATTATAAGGCTTATACAAAGGAACATCCAATAAAACTCCGAAATCGCGAGGAATTAAGTCGTTGGTTAGTAAAGATACATAATTTAATAAATAAACGGTTAGGAAAGAAACACATTAATTACCAAATGGTAATATCGAGATATAGTACTCCTTCTGCAAAGGAAAGAGTAGGGAATTCGTTTATAAAATGGACGAATATAATGCGGAATAATGTATTATATGGTACACAAACGTGTCAAAAAAGCTATACAGTATTTGTATCATATATATTCAAGTTAAATTAAAGCATTTTTTTCTCAACAATTTTTAGAAGTATTTCATAAAGTTTTTTAAAGATTTTCCCTTCCTTTTTCTCATTAAGGATTGGAATATCAACCGCCTCATTTATTTCTTGAAGAAATGAGTCTTTGAAACCCTCCGTACCTAACATAATTAGCAATTGTTTAATCATTTCTCTTCTTTCTGGGTCATCGACTTGGATATCAAGTTTAACCATTTTAATAAATATGGGGGATAATATTAAATTGATATTTTAACGCAGTAAAATGTTAAGATTTTTGAAAATATAAAATATTTTGTTCACGGTAACCTTTTCCATCAAGTGCTGTCGCTTTTTTTAATTCAAGTCCTTGAATACCCATATCATCAATGAATTTTTGAACATCTATTGTTTTAAGAGTGTGTGTTTGAGTTCTTATTTTAGGTGTGTCTTTGAATTCAAATATTTCTTCAAAGAGGGCCTTATTTTTTTTAAGTTTAAAGTTTGCTTTATAGATAAATTTTTTGAAATGTACAGTAGATTCTGTTATTCTAGTTTTAACATATTTTTGTGGATCAATTCCTCTAAATGGACTTGCAGCATCTAAAATGGGATCAAATTTTTCCATATCAACAACATGAACTACAAACCATCCTTTTGGTTTTAGCCATTTACGTATATTTTTCATCAATTGTTTGCTATTAAGATAGTATATTGTAAAATAGTAACAAGTAATATGGCTAAATGAAGAACGTTCGAAGATATCATCATTATCGACATTTTTTTGAATAAAGCGAGGTTGATTTTCAACATTACCGATGCGTTTTTTGGTTTGTTCGAGCATAGCGGAAGACTTATCAATTCCGGTTAATTCTAACGAATCAATATTTTCATTTGTTAACCATCTCATATGATCACCTCCTCCGCATCCAATATCTAATAGTTTTGGATTTGAATAATCCAATAGTTTTGTTTTTTCGATAAGATCCTTCACTTCAAATTTACTTCTATCGACAATCATATCGGATATTAAGTTAGAATATACGGGAGCATAAAAATTATCATATGCTTCCCTTGCTCTAACTCTTTGAATTGGATTTTGAAAACTGTCAGAATAATATCTATTTTTTCTGTTCCACCTGCCACAAATGATTACGATTATTACAACACTAACAATCAATAACCATATTTTCCGACCAAGTATGGTCAGAATTTTTAAAGATAAAGGTACAGTCATTACTATATGAACGAATTTTATCTGATTAAAGTTGCGAATATGATATTGATGAAAGTTCGTTCATGTTTTCAGGACTGGATGTGAGATTAACACTCGGGACGGGATCATCAAAAGTGATTGTTTTTTCAGTATCGCTATCATTTAACGATACAACATCAGCCGAATATGAATCTAATATATTGTTTTCATCTCCTCCTCCTACAACATTGTCTGAAATAGGGAGTTCTATTTCTTTAATCTCAACAGGTTTAGATTCTTGAGATGTAGATTCGAAAGATGTTGATTCAGGAGTAGGTATTGATTCGGGGGTGAATACATGTTCGGGAGTGGGAGGAGGTATTGGGGAATGTGTTACAGGTGGTATATCGATCGGTATTGGAGATGGTATTGGAGATGGTATTGGAGATGGTATTGGAGATGGTATTACCGGTGTTGTTATAGAATCGATAACATCCTTATCTTCTGATAACCCCATTCCACCTCGAATACGTTTATTTAATTTTATGGGATTTGATTCATCATCATCATCATCAAATTCTTGGTCAACATACTCTTTTACATGTTCTAATAACAATTCTCTTACAGGTAACATATCTTCAATAGTTTCAAAAATACATGATTCAATTTTTTTCTCAAACATATTTGTATTTTTTTGATATTCAATAGAATCTTTTGATTCTGAGAATAAATAAGCAAATTTCCATACTTCTCTACCACTATTTATAAATGCTTGAAAAATGAAATCTTCTATAGTTGGAAGTTTTAATTCGGATTTAGATGTTGATTTGTGATGCTGAATTACAGCAAGTATTTTTGTATGTATTATAAAGACGGCTTGTAATAGCTCTTCTAAATAATCACATTTAGAGTTGGAAATCATTGACCGAGTAAATTGTTGTATATCCGAATCTTCCCATTCTGGAATTTTCTCCAGTTTGTCTTGGAAAATAAATAGTACTTTTTCATCTTGATGAGAATTAGCACATTCGTCTTGTGCTTCTTTAAATAATTCGATCATCTTCCACGAAAATGGTGATTTTAGCTTTCGCACGAAACGTTGTGTATATTCTTTTTTAGCATCAGTAAGACATGCTGCATCAAAACGCTCCATTATATATTCATTATTATAATTTTATGAGATGATTTATCCCGCTAACATTAAACCAGATACAATATATATTGAATTTTGAGTCTCTAATATATAATCTGTATCATTCTGGGAATCATTTGTAATTTTGTACATGGTTTTTAATGGGGATGTATATTCTTCTTGACTTTTAAATAAAAATTTTTCACCATCTGGGCCATCGCGCGCTATTCTACACAGTTTATTACAACTTGCAAGATAGTAATCAAGACATATTGGTTTTTCTAAATTTATTGATAGTTCGGAAGATTTCGTTAATGCTTTGGTGGAAGGCAATTTATTTATGGACATCTCTTGTAATTCGGACATAATAGTATATAATTTATATACTATTTGTTCTTAAAACGCACTTAAAGATATAATACGAAAACAAAAACAATGGTAGAAACAAAAAATACCTTATTGCTAAATTCTTTGTTACTTTATTTTGATAAAAAAATAAATATGGAGTCATTGGTTGAGATATTACAGGATAGATCTCTTGTATCTTTAAGAATGATTGACTGGTTTGTTACAAAATATGCCAGAAAGAATTCGACATATTATGTAGTAGAAGGTAAAAATTTTTCGGTATATGCAAATTATAAATCTCAATTAAAAGCGTATTCAAAAAAACAGATGGATCCTTTTTGTAGAAGGGATAGAGTTTTGTTAAGTAAACATTCGAGTGAGATTGTTACAACAATTGGACAAATGAATTTTTTTAGATGGGCTATAGAGAATCGTATACTACAATATATATATGATAACCACGAGACTCTTGATAAAGAGATGAAAAATGATAATAAACAGTCGCATTCAAGAAAAAAAACTCCCATAAATACACCAAAACGGTCTTTCACTCGTACGAATACATCAACTGTTGTAAGCTTTGATTAAAATCAAGTTTTTCGAAATCAATCTGATTTGGTATATTATCCATAAGGTCTTTGATTGACTTAAATACTATGAATATATCGTGAATAGTATATCCATTTTCTACCCAATTCTTTATTGATGACTCAAGTATATGTCTTATTTTTATCAAAGTTGTAATGACATCTAATTTATTATCTTCAACTTCAACTGTTGAAGGCACTTCACTTATATCTTCCAATAAATTTATTATTAACTTATTTGATTCTTCATTCATCTCCGGAATATCGCTCACTTTAAACAAAACATTTGAAGCAACAAGTGTTATAATTGGTATTAATCCAAAAACATTCATATTTGTTTCGATGTTTTTCAGAAAACGTTGAATAAATTCTTTCACCAGTATTTTACTCATATCATTTGTATTTGAATCCATATATTATTTAATATTTCTTAAGACAAGTTACAATCACATTACCTTACAGGGGGCGATCTTTTTTCTATTTTTAAGTTGTTATAGTATAATATGTCACATGATGTTACCGAAATCGTGAAAAGACGTAAAATGAGTATGTACGCAAATATGACAAGAACATCCAGACGGGCTGCAATGGAGAATATGTTTTATTCCGAAATTTTCGTATTGCGTAGAACATATGAATTTCTTTTAGATACATATGTCGTATCTGGTATATTTACAAGTGGACCAAAAGAAAATTGGGATGTTTCTTTCAATACAATTGACGACAAATCATTGGGAATTAATTCAGTAAAAACAGACGAACATGGATATATTAGCACCCAATTAGATTTACCCATTGACTTAAAACTATATAAAATAGAGGCAAAATGTACTGACATCAATGGTAGAGATTCTCTTAATGGTCAATTATCAATTATCGGTGAAAATCTAAGCACAATTATAAAAAGTACGGATAGGTCTTTTTATGCTTCGCAAATATCGACAATTTTCGCGGAAGGTATAAAAAATAACGTCACATTAATAGTAAATCAAGATAAACTTGGATCACAAGCACTTTTGGATCAATTTAAACAAGTATATGAGAGCAAATTGGGTATATATGATATAAATACCAATCCGTATAACGTAACAACTTTGCCGTTTATTGCAGTCAATACTTCACAATTAAGTTTGTCATTAACAGCACTTATTTATGGATTACAGTATTTGTTTCCTGATTATTCTGAAGCAAATATACGAAGAGATATATATAACAGAATTCTATTAAGCAGTTCAACAAATATAGATATATTTAATAACAGTTTTATAGAAAGTCTTATAACAAATATTGGAAATGCTATACTTGGTGAAGGAGGTCCCACAATTCTGGATCCTATTACTGGATTAGAATATTATGACCAAAATACACTCTTCACGGGTGTTAGTGATGATGCTGGACCAGGATTAATCGCATATAGTAGCGGTATTTTAGATTGTATTTCGACTATTTCAACCTACAATAATTATGATTTAGATTCAAATGTAGCCCAATCGATTGTCGATATGCATATAGCTCTTGATTCAATAAAGGAAGTTTTAGATACATCTGGAATAAATCTCGATTTAGTTGCTTTTCGACAAGATATAGATGATCAATTCAATGTCTTAATCAATAGGACATATGCTTTTACACCCTATTCGATAGATGGTACAAGACAGATACAGTTGTCTGGTTCATTTTGTAATGGTCCAAAATTCAATTGGAAAGTTACATTTTTAAATACATCTGGGCAAATAATCGCAACCGATATTTATACGAAAGTAGATGGGTCAATCGATGAAGTGACTATAACTGTGACTAAAGATATAGAGATTATAACGGTTATAGCAGAATGTGTTGATAATAATGGCAAGGATTCTTTAACTGGAAAAACTTCAACAATTGGAGATAAATTATCGACATTAATTAAAATAAAAGAGGATATTCGTTCTTATACTTTTATTGCATCACAAATATCAACACTATTTGCATCAAGTCTGAAAAGTCTAACTCTATATGACTTAAATAATTTTAGTATTTTACAATCAAATTTTCTCAAAGTACTTGGTCTTGATGAATTAATAGCACAAGGGATTGATGTCATGAATACTAATCCATATGATGTCACTTTGAATCCATATGTTGCTAATCAAATTTCGCTTGTAAATACAGAGTTAATAGTAGTATTATCGGGGTTAAGGGAATTATTAGATAGTGAATCACTTTTAACAGATAAAACTTATATTCATCTTCAGGTTAGTAATGGATTATATGGTCTAATTAAAACCAGTATAGATCAGGATAATTTTTCTAATATTAACTTAAACGATACTGCTTTTATTGACAATATTATAAACTCGGTAGGAACTATAAATAATGTAGATATAATTCCTACCGATAATATCTATTCCAATAATATTGTTGATTGTATTGGGTTTATTCGTAGTTACAATAATTATGATACAACCGGTGGAAGTATCCAGGACAGTATTGTAAGTATACACAAGGCACTTCAAGCATTTGAAAATACTTTAGCTAGTGCTAATATTGATTGGAACGATATATCGGTGGTTTTAGATAATAAAAAAGTTGAAGTTGATACTGAAGCCGCAGCAGATGCAAATCTGTATAACTTTCCAGAATTTGTACCGATATCAGAATCAACTCAAACTATAACAATTTCGGGTATTTTTTCAGGTGGACCCAAAGTAAACTGGCAAGTGATATTTTCATATTTGTCTGGAGCAGCAATAGATGTATTAGATGTAAATGGTAATCCATTATCACTTACAACTGATGCGAATGGTTCTGTTACGAATATAACTTTTAATCTTCCAGCAAGTACACAGATATATAAAGTTACAGCAATTGCACCAACATCCGGTGGGTCAGATAAGTTAACGGCGAATGATTCAATTGAAGGGGAAAGCATATCAACGATTATAACAATAAATGATACATTTTTCTATGCTTCACAAATATCATCAGTGTTTATTGTAAGTTTAAAGAATAAATTAACATTGGATCTTACAACATATGCGACATTAAAGCAAGAATTTGAAGAAAAACTTGGAATATATAATCTAAATGGCGGTGTATTATATATACAGCAAGGATTTGAAGAAAATCTTGAAATATATAATTCAAATAATGATGGATTTAATACGAATCCATATGATATTTCAGTGAATCCGGCATTGGCGAATAAAATATCCGTATTAAATCTTTCTTTATCGGCATTAATATCGGGATTGTTAACCGTATTTGATTTAAACATTGTTAATAATTCAGAAATACTTAATGCTATTTACGAGAAAATATCAACATTTACGGCACAATCTCCAGTAACTATAAGTATGTTAAGTAACAAAGATAGTTTTATTGACCCAATAGTTACGACTATAGGTAATGGTAATCAATATGTTAATACAGCATCTATAGATGCTATTAAACAAGAAACGAGTGCATTAGCGAAGGGTATATCTTTTATAAATGAGTATAACACATACTTTTCTACGGGTGGTGATATAACGGGGAGTATACTGAGTATGCATAGTGCTTTTGAATCACTTAAAACTGTATTAAGTACTTCTGGAACCGATTTGACCAATTCAACTGATTTTGAGACAGCAATTGTTACGAATATTCCTGGTGTAAGCTCTTATACTTATCCATATTATGAACCGACGGTAGAATCTTCAAGTTTGATTCCAGTCAATATTGTTATCGGTTTTTTCTCAGGGGGTCCAAAGGTTAACTGGAAAGTGACATTTTCATATTTATCTGGTTTTGAAGTTAGTAACGTAATATTTGGTAGTAGTAATGGAGAATTCACTGACGCAAATGGTTCTATTTCTGCGACGTTTAATCTTCTTCCAAATACAGAGATATATAAGGTTACTGCGACATCAACCTTGTCGGGATACGACGCTTTAACTGGTGTGCCAATTTTATCATCTACAGAAACACATCGTATTTCAACAATTTTAACACCAGAATTAACAACATTTTATGCCTCACAGATATCTAATTTATTTGCGACAAGTATAAAATCAGAAATAAGTTTAGATTTGGCAAAATATCAGCAATTTAAACAAGCTTTTGAAGAAAAACTTGGAATATATGATGCAAATGGTGATGGTATAAATATAAACCCGTACGAAATTACATTGAGTCCTGCAGTTTCAAATACTATTTCCGTATTAAATTTGTCTTTAACTGCATTAATATTAGGATTAGATACATCTTTTGATGAGTCTAATATATCTGTTGGAATTGCGAGTATATTAAGTTCAATTTATGAAGAAATAATAACTTCGGCATCTGTACCGTCGATTAATGTATCTTTACTAACCACTCCGACCTTTATCGACGGTATTATTGATAATATAGTGGATGGATATGGGAATATTTCTTCAACAGAAGCCGATAACATAAAAGCCAATATGAAACAAAACTCGAATGGTATTTCTGCGTGTGTTACAAGTATTCAAAGTAATGATATATTTTCTTCTACTGGTGGAGATGTGAGTTCAAGCATTATAAATATACATTCTACTTTAACTTCTATTGTTCATATATTAGATTCTTCTGGTACAAATTTGAGTAGTAATACAATTACAAGTGAGATAAACGCCTATAAAGATACGATTAACACAGTCCAATATAGCTTACCATATTATTCACCTCAAACTGATGCGAGTACACTTATTCCCATAAATATTTCTATTGGTTTTTTTGCAGGTGGACCGAAGGTGAATTGGAAAGTTACGTTTACATATTTATCGGGAGGTCCAATCGCCATAAATGCTCCATCTGGTTCTGGTAGCACCGTAGATTATATACTTACATCTGAGGATGGTTCTATACAAAATGTAGAACTAAGTATTCTTCCAAATACTGAGTTATATAAGGTTAATGCCGTAGCGAGTTTTACAATTGGTTCCAGAGATGCTTTAACAAATGAACTATCCACTTCTGGCGACAATCTCTCAAGTCTTATAAAGGTTATTCAATATGATCAGAATGATCCTGTCGCAACTTCAACGACATTTTTTGCGTCCCAAATATCTAATCTATTTGTTACAATTTTGAAAGATATAACAGATATAACAGCTAATGAATATGATTCATTAGTTTCTAATTTTGAAGTGACATTCGGGATTGATAATCACAATGAGGGGGGGTCTGGTATTAATACCAATCCATATGATGTAACTCTAAGTCCAATATTAGCGAATCAGTTTACAGTATTAAATTTATCATTATCATCTTTGGTATCTGGACTTAAAAGTGTATTTAGGACTGATAATATTGTTCCTTCAGAACTGTATACATCAATTTATTATACCTTAATTGACACAGGTAATAACATTAGTATTAGTGATATAAGTGATACAAATACGATAATATCTATAATTAATTCAGTTGTTTCTGGAAACAACTCTATAAGTCAGCAAAATATTGATGATTACACAAATCAAGCGATTGGTGTAGGAGCATGTGTATCGGTAATTGAAACGTTTAACACATATGATTCAACTGGTGGTAATTTGAGTGAAAGCATCATTTCAATGCATCAAGCATTCGTTTCTGTAGAAAAAACAATTAATGATATTGACGATAATAGTAGTGGTCAAACTTTCTCAGATGCTGCGGATATTATTATGGGATATATTCTAACAAAAAGAGAGACTATTGATACAAGTGAATATAAGATTGTAGCACCTCCGATACAATTTGTAAAAACCGTTACTATATCTGGTGCTTTTGGGAGTGGTCCAAAAAGTAATTGGGACGTTAAATTTACATATTTATCTGGAGCAATAATAGATGTCTTAGATCTAAATGGAAATACAGTATCTCTTACAACTGATTCAACTGGTTCAGTTTTAAATATAGAGTTCAGTATTCATGTTGACGCAGAAATATATAAAGTTACAGCAACTGCTCCTTCAAGTGGTGGACTGGATATATTAACACAAGAACCATCTACTCCGGGTGATAATGTTTCCGCAATTATTACAACAAGTGACACTAGCTTTTATGCTTCTGAAATATCAAATATATTTATTGCGAGTATAAAATCTGAAAATAATTTAAGTTCTACAAGATACGAAGAACTTAAATTAGAGTTTGAAGAAAAGTTGGGAATATCTAATTTACCAGATGGTATTAATACTAATCCATATCATACTTTAACAAGTCCATTAGCGTCGAATACAATTAGTGTATTGAATCTAACATTATCGGCATTAATATCTGGAATAACAACCGCCTTTAGTGGAGATTCAGACATAAATATTTCAGATACAGAAATATTCAATGCGATTAATGAATATATAGATACTTCTTTCACATCATCATCTCCACTATCAATATCTGATTTAGGCAATACAACAAATATAGATTCTCTAATGTCGGATATTTTATCTGGAAATAGTGAGGTAGGCTTACTAACCGAGAATGAGAAGAACACAAAGATAGGAGATATACAAAACAGTTCTACAAATATATCAAAATGTGTAGAAATTATAGAAAAATACAATTCTTACGATTCTACCGGAGGTGATATAAATGCGAGTACGTTAGCAATGCATGCCGCATTATCTGCTGTAGAAGAGGTGTTGGAAGAAATAGAAGAGAATGGAGGAGATCTTGCTTCAGGAGATATAACAAATAGTGTAGAAACGAAAAAATCAGAACTTGATTTAAGTAATTATGAAATGCCAGATTATTCGGTAAGTCTACCACAGTCCTCGGTACTAATATCGGGATTTGTTGCAAATGGTCCAAAAGTTTTATGGAGAGTAACTTTTACATATTTATCCGGAACACCAATTGATAACACCAGTCTAACGGATAATGATGGTAGAGTTTGGGATGTTAATTTAAACTTTATTTCTGGGACAAAAATAATCAAGATATTTGCCCAGCCATATTTTTCAACTCCAGTTGATCCAGCATCAATGCCTTATGATTCTTTAACAAATATAGAATCCGAACAAGGTGAAAAATTATCAACAATTATTTCATTAGAATACGACAATGATGGTAATGTAATAGGAATACAACCCGAATTCTGTATAACAATAATTACATCATTATTTGTTACGAGTATTAAATCTGAAACGGATTTAAGTAATCAAAGATTTGATGTTTTGAAAGCTAATTTTGAAGATACTCTATTTGGAATAAATACTAATGTTAGTCTTTATACAAATCCATATGACACTCTTACAGATTATACAGACGCACAAAGTTTTTCAGTTACAAATTTGTCTTTATCTGGAGTAATATCGGGTATAGAAACATTGTTTGAAACATATTATCAATCAGTTGATATTGATATATCAGAAATATTAAATGCTGTATATGAAGCAATATTAGATCCAAATAATAATTTTGTGGGACTGTATAATGTACCGGATCTCGGAGTAATTGCTACAAATAACTTTATAGATTATGTAATTGGTTCTATTGTTGATGGGAATAACTCAATACCTGCCATTCAAAAAAACTCTTTACAATCTTACTCGGGTGGTATATCTGAATGTGTTTCGGCAATTCAGAATAGTTTTGACCCGACTCTAAATAATTTATCCGATATAATCGAACAATTACATATTGGCTATGTATCTGTGTTGGAAACATTAAAGGAAGTTGAAGATGGTAATTTAGATTTATCAAACCCAGTGAGTGTCAGTAATACACAACAAAGTAAACAAACTACCGTAGAAAATGATGGAAATTTCCATTTCCCAACATTTACCTTAATACCTGAGCCAGAACCGGAGCCTGAGCCAGAGCCAGAACCGGAGCCAGAACCGGAGCCTGAGCCAGAGCCAGAACCGGAGCCAGAACCAGAACCAGAACCGGAACCTGAGCCAGAACCAGAACCTGAACCAGAACCGGAGCCAGAACCGGAACCAGAGCCAGAACCGGAGCCAGAACCAGAACCGGAACCTGAACCAGAGCCAGAACCGGAACCAGAGCCAGAACCAGAACCAGAGCCAGAGCCAGAACTGGAAGCTCCAGCGTGGATTGAATTTGGAACAAAAACACTATTTTTGGGTAAAGGACAAACTGGGTCAAGTTCCGTTGATAGAACGGATACATTCATATGTAAATTATGTGCAGTTGAAAATATAAATGGTTCTGGGCAATCGGAACAAATGACTAAGACACAAATTCAAGATTGTATATACTTATTTACAGACGGATACAATACAACTGGTGACATAAATGGTACAAAAGAACCATATAATGGAAATGATATAAGAAATCATTTAGAAATTCGTTTTGATAATAATACAATCGGTTCTGATAGAAATATACAAATTAAGGGGATTGCTCCATTTTATAATGATGCGACTTTCGAAAATAAATATATACAAAGTCTTTTCTTCACAATTAATGTTCCATTATTGAACACATTAAACAGCAATAATCATACTGGAGAAACGCATGCAAATTTTGCAGAAGGTAGCGTAGCTGTAAATTTATTACGAGGAAATTCAGATGGTGGCGTATATCAGTTTTTGTCCGTTGAAAAAACTATTGCGTTTTATCCTCTTTCAGTAAATAAAATAACTGATACATTTACTTCTATTTTAGGTCAAATTGATATAGATGGTACGGATTCGAATGATTGGTATTCAGGTGAACTTGGTCCACATCAAGAATTCCAGCCAAAATATGATTTGGGAATAGAATATGACACCGTACACGGTGGAATAAATAATCTGGATTATATACACATATATAGAGATTTGGAAACGAATGCGGGTAATCAATTTATAAACAATGATTTCTCTATAGATCTTTCATCGCTTATATTGTTTCTTAAGTCTTCATCAAATCCTGCTCCTCCTCTTGTATCACTTCCAGCCGGTAATGAAGCACCAATTAATGGAGTTTATGATGTAGAAACAGAAAACCCCAATTATCCATATCTTATTAGAGAATATTCATTTTATAATGAACAATTTATAAATACGTACTTTGCAACTGATTTAATTTCTCTTATAAATTATAATATTGATTTAGATAATAGTACGCCTCCACCATATTATGAATTTCAGCCGGAGCCAGAGCCAGAACCTGAGCCAGAAGCAGAATCAAGCTACGGTATACGTCTGGATGAAGAGACTATATTGGGTCAGGGTACTTATATTAGACTACAGGCAAGGTGGCCATTTAATGCTTTATTAACGGGATTTCTGATCACATTTGAATCATCCGAAGATATAGTATGCGATTTGACGGATGGTGGTATTAATGATACACAAAATGCGATTATACATGGTAAAATGCAATTAGCCATTTCAAACCCGCCAAATAAAGCGTTCCTTGGACCCAGATCAATTGCTTTTGCGGTTCCGGCTTCACAAGGTGAAACTGGAAATGGAGAATTTAAATTACTTGGTTATATCAGTAAAAATACAGACAATAGTGATATCACATTAAGACATGGCTGGTCGCTAACAGGCCCTTATTGTAGTATTGATGTTGATGGAGCTATGAAAGACCAGTCATCTATAGCAAAATTTTTAGAATATCCTACAATGAACACAAACTATAGGATGCTCACATTAAATATGAATCCGAATGGATCTGTACAATTGATAGGTAATAATGATTATTTACTTAATAGATTTCGATTAAAAGCCATTCAAATAGAAATTACTAAAAAGGGCGGACCACATAATATCTATTCATGGAAACCAATCCAATATTTCGATAAAATTATCGGATTACAGACAGTTAATTGGATTACAGAATTAAGTACAGGAATTATAGACAATTTATATATTTCGAATGCGATTAATGCAGAAACAACTATATATAATAATCAAAATGAAGGCACTGTTTCCGGAAGTCCGGGATTAAGATTAAAAAATCAATTTTATAATATACTTGAGCTTGATTTTAAAACTTTTCAAGGAGGTGGAGATCCAGAATTAGTAACAACTATTAATAGTTCAAATATAAATCAAGTTTTAGTATGGGATACAGTAGATTTGGTTAATGTAACTTTTAGGAGTTTACCTGCACCAGATGAATATGCGCTAAATATATTAAATGGTATTATAGCTGAACCTGAAATTGAACCAACTGTTATATACGTAAGTGCGGGAGAACTGAGCCCAGCAACTTCAGAGCCTTATTACAGATTTTATTCGGATGAAGCAGCAACGAATGAAATTACGACTTTATACAAGTGTAATAAAAGATATGAATTTATTAGATTAAATTATGCGTCATCCCATCCATTTTATGTCAGTGATCAAGGAGCAATGCAAGAATCGCAAACCCTAACATTTTCAGGAGATGGTTATTCAACTCTAGGAATATTTGCTTCTCAGTCATTTATAGTTAATTTAAATGATCTAGACCCGAATTCATCAACAATATATTATTACTGTACTGTACACGCGGGAATGGTTGGACAGTTTACCTATTTAGAGAGTTTCGGACCTTGAATATAAAAAATAAGTTAAAGTAAATGAGATTTAGGGGAGATATCAATAAAGATAATATTATTGGTACTCTCGATGCGACTTATATACTCTCATATATCAATGGTGATTTGGGCACTCTTCCTGAAGCAAATTCAACCCTTGATTCTGAACAAATCCTCAGAGCAAATGTTGATTCGGATAGTAATAATATTACTTCTAATGATGTAGTTTATTTACTGTCATATCTTGCAGGTAAATCGGGATATACCTACCAACGGGTTGATACTACACAACCGAAGATATTAATTTTAGGGAATAGCGAATATTATTATTGGACTCAACCAGAGGGTAATCAATATACTGATCCGGGATACCAGGTTATTGATAATCTTGATGGCGATATAACTAATCAAGTACAAGAACAAATTGTAGATGAGATAGGTAATGTTATAGACAGTGTTGATATAACCCAAGAAGGAATATATACAATCACATATATTATTGTA
>Ga0257110_1000361_pt1 | contig 22932 bp, 17 predicted proteins | sample LP_taG_7_FD_190184 | JGI IMG/M metagenome (GOLD analysis project Ga0257110, IMG submission 190184) | Marine microbial communities from Northeast Subartic Pacific Ocean, Canada - LP_J_2015_P26_10m | ecosystem: Environmental > Aquatic > Marine > Oceanic | place: Canada: Northeast Subartic Pacific...
ACGGTTCGTTAAACGTTGCTGTGCCCGACCCGATCATTCCCGACCCAATCATTCCCGACCCCATAGATGTGGCGGTAGAGGCTGAGGTCCGAGAGAGCGAGGCGGTGGTGACTCCTCCCTCTGTCTCTGCTCCGGTTGAGACTGGCGCTGCCAAAGATGCGTCTGAGCAGGCAGAGCCTCGCGCTGCTCCCAGCGAGTCGCCGGCGCCCTCGGAGGGGTCTCGACGCCGCACCGTGAAGCCGGTAATGGCGTCTGACGGTAATAGCGCTAACCCTAAATCGAACGATAGCGGCACGGTTGATTGGTTGGAGTCGATTGAGACGAGTGAGTCTGACTTACCCGAGCACGGGCGTTTGCCTCGCGGGGCGAACACGCATGTGTTTATTCTGTATGTGGTCGCTCGGCAGGAAGACGGATTTGCCGGCGGCACTATCCTTGAAACGTTGCTAACGAATGATTTGCGCTTTGGTGATATGGACTTTTTTCATCGGCATGAGCGGACGTCCGGTCGTGGGGCAATAGAGTTCAGTGTTGCTAATATGATGAAGCCGGGCGTCTTTGATATCGATAATATGGAGCCGCTGCAGACAAGAGGGCTCATGTTCTTTGTGACCTTGCCGGGCCCCACTGACATGCTCAAAGCGTTTGATTACATGTATGAGGCGGCAAAGCTGGTGGCGAAGTCACTCGATGGTGATATCCAAGATGAAACAAGAAGCGTCGTTACGCGTCAGAGTCTCGAGCATATGCGGCAACAGATTCGTGAGCTAGAACGGCGGCTCCTCGTTCGTAGGACCTAATACACCATGCCTTCCCCAGCGGAGGAGATCGCGGACTTAACGGCGCGCCTGAAGCGCTGGGGCGCGGCTTATTTTGAGATCGACACACCACTCGTTCCTGATGCCGACTATGACGCTGCAATGATGCAGCTTCGGGCGCTAGAGGCTGATCACCCAGAGCTACAGGCGCCTGACTCACCAACACAGCGTGTCGGTGGAGCGCCTCTGAGTGCCTTTGACACCATTGCCCACCGAATGCCGATGCTGTCGCTGGACAACGCCTTCTCGGAGAGCGATCTGATCGAGTTTCACCGACGCGTCGTCGAACGCTTGTCGGCCAGTGAGATCACTTACTGTTGCGAACCAAAATTAGATGGCGTGGCCGTGAGTATCGTTTACGAGAGCGGGCTGTTAACCCAAGCAGCGACACGCGGTGATGGGGTGAGCGGGGAAGATATCACGGCTAATGTTAGAACGATCAGGAATGTCCCGCTGATGCTGTCTGGTGACGACATCTCGCCTTATCTCGAGGTGCGCGGTGAAATTACCATTCCACGCTCGGGCTTCGAGCAGATGAATGCTCGCGCTAGGCTGTTGGGACAAAAGGTATTTGTTAACCCCCGAAATGCGGCTGCTGGCAGCTTACGTCAGCTCGACTCAAGTGTGACGGCGAAGCGTCCACTGGAGTTCACCGCTTACTCCGTGGGGGTGTTCGACGGGTCGCTGCCCGCTTCACATGATGCCACTTTACGAGTTTTGGCAGAGTGGGGCATTCCGATCTCTGAGCATATGCAGACGGTGGTGGGTATCGAGGCTTGCGAGGTCTATTACGAACAAATGGCAGTGCAGCGAGACGCATTGCCTTTTGATATCGATGGCATCGTCTATAAGGTCAATTTGCTTGAGCAGCAAGAAAGATTGGGGTTTATCTCGCGCGCACCGCGGTGGGCGGTCGCGCGAAAATTCCCTGCGCAAGAGGTCAGCACGCGGCTGTTGGGTGTCGATTTTCAAGTAGGGAGAACCGGCGCGATTACGCCGGTCGCGAGACTTGAACCCGTTTTCGTGGCCGGCGTCACGGTAAGCAACGCGACGTTGCACAATATCGACGAGATTGAGCGATTGAGTGTCGCGATCGGCGATATTGTGGTGGTGCGGCGTGCCGGGGACGTGATCCCTCAAATCGTTTCGGTGGTTCGAGACGATACTGCGAACGACGTTGGCGTGAGAGAGCCCATAGTCTTTCCTTCGCAGTGTCCAGCTTGCGGTGCTGCTGTGGCGCGTGAAGCAGGAGAGGCCGCCATACGATGTGTGGGAGGCGTGGGGTGTCAGGCGCAGCTCAAAGGAGTCGTCCGCCACTTTGCGTCGCGAAAAGCGATGAACATCGATGGTCTGGGTGACAAGCTCATTGACCAATTGGTGGATGAAGGATTGCTCACCTCAGTGGCCGATCTTTTTCGATTAACCAAGGATAGCGTTGGCGCGCTCGATCGGATGGGCGAGAAGTCGAGTGAGAATTTGCTGTTATCGGTTGCTGCAGCGCGCGAGACAACGTTGTCTAAATTTATTTATGCCTTGGGTATTCGCGAAGTGGGCGAGGCGACTGCTCGGTCTTTATCGGAGCACTTCATGACATTGGATGCCATGCTGGCAGCGTCGGTGGACGCACTGGAGGATGTAGACGATGTTGGGCCGGTGGTCGCTCAGCACATTTGTGCATTTGCAGTGGATGCGCGTAATAGGGTCATTCTTGATGAATTGTTGGCGGCCGGCATCAACTGGCCTGACGTGACACTCGACGCGGGCGACGGCCCACTCGCCGGAACAATTTGGGTGGTGACCGGCAAGTTGGTTGCGATGAGTCGCGAAGAGGCGGAGAGTCGATTGAGGGCACTCGGTGCCAAAACGGCCAGCAGTGTGTCGAAAAAAACAACATCAGTCGTGGCGGGCCCGGGAGCAGGATCTAAGCGTAAACGCGCAGAGTCACTGGCGATACCTATCATCGATGAATCGGCATTACTGGTTGTATTGGAGACGCACGAATGAAAAAAATTGATGCGAGTTATCAAATTACAGTAATCGCTGTTGCGCTATCTTTGACAGCGTGTGTCACCTCGCCGCCAGAACAGGTTGATAACGTTTGTGACATTTTCCGAGAAAAATCAGGCTGGTATGAAGACGCGAAGGAGTCTCGGGCGCGCTGGAATGTGCCGATGTCGGTATCGATGGCCTTTATGTACCAAGAGTCTCGATTTGTGGCGACCGCCAAACCACCGCGAAAAAAATTATGGGGTGTTATCCCTGGGCCGAGGCCTTCTGACTCTTATGGTTATTCTCAGGCGAAGGAAGGGACCTGGGAGTGGTACCAGAAAAGCACGGGCAATTATGGGGCGGACAGAGACAGTTTTGCCGATGCCATAGACTTTATTGGCTGGTACAACCACGTCTCTTATCAGGAGCTCAACATCGATAAGCAAGACACGTTTCGATTATACCTTGCTTACCATGAGGGCCATGGCGGTTATCGAAAGCAAAGCTATCGCAGTAAAAAGTGGCTTGTCGACGTAGCGCGCAAGGTAGATCGTCAGGCGCAGCGCTACAACAGCCAGCTTCAAGAGTGTGCTGAGGAGTTGGAGCCTAGGGGTTGGTTTGGTTGGTGGTAGCCTCTGCTGGAGCATTACGCGGCTTTGAGTTGTTTTTTTTGCGGGACGGTTAGCGAGTAAATAGATGGCTATTTGCCATGAGTGCTTCGAGCTTGGAGACACGATGACGATTCAGAAAGTATTGGTGGTGGATGACGAATCGGGTATTCGCGATATGCTCAGACTGGCCTTGGAGACCGCCGATTTTGAGTGCCTAGAGGCCGGCAATATTACCGATGCCTATCAAAAAATTATTCAGAACACCCCCGACATTGTTTTGCTCGACTGGATGTTACCCGGTGGGACCGGTATTGAGTTATTGCGGCGCCTGAAAAAGGAGGAAGCGACGCAACAGGTCCCCGTGATAATGCTCACCGCCAAGGCTCATGAGGATAATGTGATTCAGGGATTAGAGGTGGGTGCGGACGATTACATTACCAAGCCTTTCGCGCCTAAAGAACTCATTGCGAGAATGAAGGCGTTGCTCAGACGAACGGTTCACGAGAGCGTGGGTAGCGAGTTGCGACTGAGTAAATTGGTGGTAGAGCTTGATAGCCATCGGGTGATCCTCGATGGCAAAGTGTTAGAGATGGGCCCTACTGAATTTAAGTTGCTGCAGTTTTTTATGGCTAATCCGGATCGCGCCTACTCGCGCGCCCAGTTGCTGGATCATATCTGGGGGGTCAATGTTTACGTTGAAGAGCGAACAGTTGATGTCCATATCCGTCGGCTCCGCAAGGCGCTTCAGACGGGAGTGCCGGGTTATAGCGACTTGATACAAACGGTGCGTGGTTTGGGTTATCGCTTCTCAGATCGGGGTGTCGTCCTGCCGTGATGGCAGCCCGCATTTTTTTGCTTGAGGTTAGGCGGTTGGCGCTGGCCGCTGGCTGCGGCTTTGTGTGGGGTGCAGTGACCGGTGAATGGCAGCAGGCATTGATGTGTTTTTTGGCTGTGCTGCTCTTTTTATGGGGTTGGCAGCTCGCGAGGGTTTATCACTGGTTTTCACATCCAGAGGAATTTCCGCCCATTGGCGGTCCGGGGATGCGAGGTGTTCTTCACGATGTCTATGTGCTGCGTAGTCGTGCGATTCAGGCCACTTCCTCCTCCCAGCGTTCACAGCCCTATCTCAAAGAATCACTGGCCTCAATGAGGGAGGCCGCTTTGATTATCAACGACTCGAGCGAGCTGCTGTGGTGCAATGATGCCGCGGAGTATTTACTGGGCGTTCGATTTGCAGATGAGGAGGGCAAGCGGCTGTCTGAAATAGTGTCTCATCCGTCGCTCGAGACGTATGTCGATGCCAATAACTTTCAAAAGCCGTTACGGATTCAACGCGGCGCAGCGTCAGAGCTCTGCCTGCAATTCGAATTTTCTAAATTTGGCGCGGATGACCGTCTGGTTTTTGTGAAAGATGTCACCGAGCAAGACAGGTTGGAGCGCATGCGTCGCGATTTTGTCGGTAATGTGTCTCATGAGTTAAGAACGCCGCTGACGGTGATCAAAGGTTATACGGAGACATTACAAACACTGATGCCCGCTTCGGATTCGACGCTGCAGAAATCGCTAAGCGTGATGGATACTCAGTTGGTGCGGATGGAAAACTTGGTGTCCGATCTGCTGTGGCTGTCGAGCATTGAGAGTGTGGAGGGGGAGCGTAAAGAAGGCCAGATAGACATGGAGGCGTTACTGTCAGATTTGGTAATGGAGTTAGCCGCCGTTTGGCCTAGCAGAGTCCTTGACCTTCAGATCAGTACCTCGCAGCAAATTCTAGGGGACGAGAATGAGCTGCGGAGTGCGATTACTAACCTCGTTGTTAACGCGTTGAAGTATGGTGAGAACAGTCCTGTTGTTGTGAAGTGGATCGATACCACGGTGGGGCCTGCGCTACTGGTCGAAGATAAGGGGCTTGGCATTGCTGCTAAGCACATCCCCCGTTTGACTGAACGCTTCTATCGTGTCGACAAAAGCCGCAGTCTTGCGACGGGCGGAACGGGTTTGGGGCTGGCGATTGTGAAGCATGTGGCAGTGTCGCACGAAGCAAAACTGTTTGTGGACAGTGAACTAGGACGTGGTAGCTGTTTTCGGCTGGTATTTCCATCGTCTCGCGTGGTCGCGAGTGCGAGCGGCGCCGGCGCGAGCGATCAGCGCTAGGTCTTTCTGACTGACCTGATAATATAGGCGCCTCGAAGTAACAGATCTGCCTGCGATAGAGAGCATCATGTTATGAGCCGGTTTTGGACAACAACAGTAAGCGATTTGACGCCGTACGTCCCGGGCGAGCAACCTGCCTCGCAATCGTTGCTTAAACTGAATACCAATGAGCATGCGTTACCCCCGTCCGAGGCGGTGATGACGGCGATTCGCGCGTGTCAGGCCGAGCAGTTACGGCGCTACCCCGACCCGGCGGCTCAAGGATTAAGAGAGGCGATTGCCCAGACAGAGTCTTTAACCACTGACCAGGTTTTTGTGGGCAATGGGTCAGACGAAGTACTGGCACATGTTTGGTTAAGCTTGCTGGCCGATCGTCCGGTGCAGACGCTGGATACCACTTATGGTTTTTATCCTGTGTGGGCGCAGTTGTACCATTCAACACTCACCGAAGTGCCGGTGCGGGCTGATTTTAGCGTTGACGTTGATGCCCTGATGGCGTGTGAGCATGCTGTGGTGTTAGCGAACCCCAATGCGCCAACAGGCCTGGCACTGACTCGTCAGGAGATAGAGCGGCTGCTAGCCGGCAACCCGAATAGGCTGCACATTATCGACGAGGCATATTATGGGTTTGGCGCTGATACGGTAGCGCCACTGATCAATCAGTATGACAACCTGATTGTCAGCCGGAGTTTGTCGAAGAGTCATGCATTGGCTGGGTTGCGGGTTGGATATGCTTTGGCGCATCAGGATTTGATTGAAGGCCTCAACCGGGTCAAGGATTCCTTTAATTCTTATCCACTCGATGCAGTCGCACAGGCTGCCGCCAAGGTGGCGATTTGTGACGCCTCATGGCAAGCGCAGTCTGTTGCCGTGGTTACTGAGAGTCGTTCAAAGATGACCGAGGGACTCGAGGCGTTGGGATTTGAAGTGCTGCCTTCGTCCGCCAACTTTATCTTCATCCAACACCGGGCTTTATCGGGGCGCACTGTGTTCGATGGATTAAGGCAACAAGACATTTTGGTGCGTCGCTGGGACAAGCCGCGCGTCGAGAACTGGTTGCGAATTACAGTTGGCACCCTTGTGCAGACAAACGCTTTATTAGCGGCTTGCGCCGCTTTGTGCGCTGCTGAAGAGGCTTAACTGATCTGCTGTTCCACCGAGTTAGCGTCGCCGCAAGACCAGTGAGCCGATGCTATAGCCGGCACCAAATGAACACAGCACGCCTAGCTCTCCACTGTTGATATCGGCATTGTGTTTGTGAAAGGCAATGATCGAGCCCGCAGATGACGTATTAGCGTACTCATCGAGTATAGTAGGTGATTCACTTGGTGCGGGATCTCGACCGAAGACCTTTTTCGCGATGAGGTCATTCATATTTTGGTTGGCTTGATGCAGCCATATGCGTCTGAGATCCTCGACATCGAGATTCAGCGATGCCAATTGCTCGTTAATCTGAGTTGCGACGGCCGGGCAGACTTCTTTAAATACTTTCCTGCCTTCTTGCATAAATAACTTATCAATTTGTCCGATGCCCTCTTCGTCCGCGCGATTGAGGAAGCCAAAATTATTGCGAATATTATTGGAATAGATCGTTTGCAGGCGCGAGTCGACTACGTCCCAGCCGGCACTTGCTTTGGCACTTTCACTGCTTTCGACGACAACCGCTGTAGCGACATCACCAAAGATAAAATGTGAGTCGCGGTCTCGGAAGTTTAGGTGTCCAGTGCAGATTTCGGGGTTCACCATGAGCACCCGCTGCGCGCTCCCTGAGCGCACCGCATCGCTGGCCTGCTGTATGCCGAAGGTGGCTGAAGAGCAAGCTACATTCATATCGAAAGCAAATCCCGTTGCACCTAGCGCCGCCTGCACTTCGATGGCGACCGCAGGATAAGCTCTTTGTAGGTTGGAGGCGGCGACGATGACGGCGTCAATCTCGCTGGCGTTAACGCCGGCCTGATCTAACGCTTCTTGGGCAGCGTGGCAGGCAATTTCGCACATCACTGAGTGACTACCATTCGCTCTCTCGGGAATAGCAGGGACCATTCGGTCTGGGTCTAAAATCCCCTCCTTATCAATAACATACCTAGACTTAATACCGGAGGCCTTCTCAATGAACGCCACAGAGGAGTGGGTTTTGGCCTCGACATCTCCGGATTCAATTGCCGCAAGGTGCGTTTCATTGTAGCGGTCAACCCATGTATTGAATGACGCGACAAGCTCCTGATTGCTGATGCTGTCTGGTGGTGTGTAGAGGCCAGACCCACTAATCACCGCAGAAATTGTCATTGCAAGCCCTAGCGTTTGTCGATGGGTTTAAAGTCCCTGTGTGCTTCGCCGGTGTAGAGCTGTCGGGGTCTTCCGATACGGTAGGATCCACCAATCATCTCATTCCAATGGGCGATCCAGCCCACGGTGCGCCCGATAGCAAAAATGACGGTGAACATAGACGTCGGTATGCCGAGCGCTTTCAGGATAATGCCCGAATAAAAGTCAACGTTGGGATAGAGCTTTTTGGTGACAAAATAGTCGTCCTTGAGCGCAATTTCTTCAAGTCGTTTTGCAATCTCTAAATTTTCGTCCTCAATACCCAGCTCAGCAAGCACCTCATCAGCGGCCTCTTTCATGACCTTAGCGCGAGGGTCAAAGTTTTTATAAACTCGATGCCCAAAACCCATCAGGCGGAAGGGATCGTCTTTATCCTTGGCCCGAGCGATGAATTCGTCGATTCGGTCCACCGTGCCGATTTCTTCGAGCATTTTGACTACCGCTTCGTTAGCGCCACCATGAGAGGGGCCCCACAGCGCAGCAATACCTGCTGCAATACAAGCAAACGGATTAGCCTGAGATGAGCCTGCGAGTCTCACGGTGGAGGTCGAGGCGTTTTGTTCATGATCTGCATGCAATAGGAATATGCGATCCATTGCCTTGGCAATGGTCGGTGAGACCTTCGTGGGCTCACAAGGATTGCCAAACATCATGTGGAGAAAATTCGCTGCGTAGTCAAGATTGTTATCGGGATACATAAAGGGCTGGCCGATCGAAAACTTGTAGCTCATTGCGGCCAACGTGGGCATTTTGGCGATCAGTCGGAACGCCGCTACTTCTCTATGCCATGGGTCAGAAATGTCAGTGGAGTCGTGATAGAAAGCGGATAGTGCGCCGACAACGCCACACATGATGGCCATGGGATGCGCATCTCTTCTGAAGCCGTTAAAAAAGGTTCTGATCTGCTCATGCACCATGGTGTGGTGCGTCATGATACCGACGAATTCTTCTTTTTCTGCTGCTGTGGGCAGCTCACCATTGAGCAGCAAATAGCAAGTTTCTAAGTAGTCTGAGTGCTTAGCAAGTTGCTCTATCGGGTACCCACGGTGCAGCAAAATGCCTTTTTCGCCGTCGATAAAAGTGATTTTTGATTCGCACGCCGCGGTGGAGGTAAACCCTGGGTCATACGTGAAATAGCCATTCGCCGTCAGTGTGCCGACATCAACGACATCGGGGCCAAGCGTGCCAGCGCGCACCGCTAAATCAATGGTTTGCTGGGATCCATCCTCACGTGTGAGGGTAAGGGTCGCGTTTTTTTCGGACATTAGACTATCTACCGCGTCATGATGGGAGGATGCCAAACTAATGCTGACCGCCGGTCATGTCAATTTTGGCGTGTGAATGGTTTCCAGTTTAGACCAACAAATTGTAATCAATTGTCAGCACACCTATACTGCGCCCCGTTGAGATTCTGGCGTCTACCAGATCTGCCCGTTGTTAATGAGACTAATCTGAGAGCTATTGTGAGACCGACTTCAAAGGACACACGTCCAGTCAATTTGGATTTGGGTACGATCCAGTTACCCGTTACTGCTTATGCCTCTATCGCCCACCGCGTGACCGGTGTGCTGAATTTTTTCGCCAGTTTCCTCCTGCTATGGGCACTTGACCGCAGTCTGGCGTCAGAGGCCTCCTTTGATGCTCTGGCTGCGGTATTGTCGTCGCCAGTGTCCAAATTGGTGATGTGGGGGATTGCCTCCGCGCTGACGTACCACGCGCTCGCGGGTGTCAAGCACCTCGTGATGGACACGGGCGTAGGGGAAACCATGCGAGGAGGTGTCATCGGTGCGCGTATCGTTTTTGCTACGGCGCTCACCGCAGCGGTTTTATGGGGGGTGGCGATATGGTGACCTCAGTAACGAGTTTTAGTCGCACGGGCCTTTCGGATTGGCTCATCCAGAGAGTCACGTCGGTCATCTTATTGGCATATTTTCTACTCATCGCCTACCAGTTGATGGGTTCAGTTGACTACACTAGCTGGATGCGGCTGTTTGAGCAGACTTGGATGAAGGTCTTTACGCTCATGGCCGCTCTGTCTTTGGCTGCGCACAGCTGGATTGGTTTGTGGTCTGTTTTCACAGATTATCTGACCGAGCGGATGTTGGGGCCAAAGGGCAACGTGATTCGTTTAGTGAGTCAACTAGGTGCTTCGCTGGCGCTGGTCGGTTACGTAATTTGGGTGGTGGTGATCATTTGGAGTTAATCCAAGGCCGCTAATGGTTGCGCCGACTGCGTCTATGTTCGGGGTAGTAAGGCGGATAAAGAGTAGATGTTATGAGAACAATTTCTTTTGATGGTGTCATTGTCGGTGGTGGTGGTGCGGGTATGCGCGCGGCACTACAGTTGGCGCAGTCTGGCTACAAAACAGCGGTGATTTCGAAGGTGTTCCCGACTCGTTCGCACACCGTGTCGGCTCAGGGCGGCATCACCTGTGCGATTGCCAGTGATGACCCAGAAGACGACTGGCGCTGGCACATGTATGACACCGTGAAGGGGTCAGACTACATTGGTGACCAAGAAGCGATCGAATACATGTGCTCCGTGGGTCCAGAAGCCATTTTTGAGCTGGAGCACATGGGGTTACCTTTTTCCCGCACGGAGGAGGGCCGTATTTATCAGCGGCCCTTTGGTGGCCAGTCAAAGAACTATGGCGAAGGCGGGCAAGCGGCCAGAACCTGTGCCGCGGCGGACCGTACCGGTCACGCGTTGCTCCACACGTTGTACCAAAACAACATTAAGAACGAGACCGTCTTCTTTAACGAATGGTTTGCAGTTGACTTGGTGAAAAATCAAGACGGGGCCGTCGTTGGTGTTGTGGCGATCTGCATCGAGACAGGTGAAACGGTTTACGTTAAATCTAAGGCGACCGTTTTCGCGACGGGCGGTGCGGGGCGTATTTATGCTTCCACCACTAACGCGCATATCAATACCGGCGACGGAATGGGCATGGCGCTCCGCGCGGGCGTTCCCGCTCAGGATATGGAGATGTGGCAGTTTCACCCCACGGGGATCTACGGAGCCGGCACACTGGTAACCGAGGGCTGCCGCGGTGAAGGCGGGTACCTCGTTAATAAAGACGGCGAGCGTTTCATGGAGCGATATGCGCCGAATGCCAAAGACCTCGCGGGCAGGGACGTAGTTGCGCGATCCATGGTGCTGGAAATACTAGAGGGCCGTGGTTGTGGTCCCAATGGCGACCACGTGAAGTTAAAGCTGGATCACTTGGGTGAGGATGTTCTGGAGTCGAGGCTGCCGGGTATTTGTGAGCTGAGCAGAACTTTTGCGCACGTTGATCCGGTGAAAGAACCGATCCCCGTCGTGCCGACCTGCCATTATATGATGGGCGGGATACCGACTAACGTAAACGGTCAGGCGCTGACGGTGGACGCAGCGGGTAACGACGCCGTGATTCCTGGCTTGTATGCCTGCGGGGAAGTCGCCTGCGTGTCAGTGCACGGCGCCAATCGACTGGGAGGAAACTCCCTGCTGGATCTGGTGGTCTTTGGCCGTGCGTCCGGATTATTTATCGAGAAAGCACTAAGTGACGGCATCGAGCTGCGAGACGCGGGCCAAACCGATCTCGATGCAGCAAGTGCCCGTCTGAATGCGCTCAATGAGCGCGAGAAAGGCGAGCAGGTAGCGCCGATGCGTCAAGAGTTACAAGCCATTATGCAGAACCATTTTGGTGTGTTTCGGACTGGTGAGTTCATGCGAGAAGGAATCGCTAAGCTGGCGACGCTGCGTGGTCGTGTTGAGGATGTGGTCCTGGCCGATCGTAGTTCGGCCTTTAATACCTCGCGGATAGAATGCCTAGAGCTTCAGAACTTATTTGAGACAGCTGAGGCGACCGCTATAGTGGCCGAGGCGCGAGACGAGAGTCGAGGTGCGCACGCACGCGAGGACTTTACTGAGCGGGATGACGAGAATTGGTTATGCCATTCGCTTTATCACAGTGAAACAAAGCAGGTCTCCAAGCGTAGCGTGAATTTCACTCCGCGTACTGTTGAAACGTTTCAGCCCAAAGCGCGCACTTACTGATTTTTCAGGGAGCCACAAGACATGCTAAAAGTCAGCTTATACCGCTATAACCCAGAATCCGATGACGCGCCTCATATGGAGGACTTTTCGGTTGACACAGGCGGCAAAGATTTGATGGTGCTCGACGTACTTGAACTCATCAAGGCGGATTATGACGGTAGCGTTACTTACCGGCGGAGTTGTCGAGAGGGCGTTTGTGGTTCCGATGGATTGAATATCAACGGTAAAAATGGCCTGGCCTGTATTACGCCCTTGTCGGAGACGGTAAAGGGTGGAAAGTTAGTGATTCGGCCACTGCCGGGGTTGCCTGTTATCCGCGATCTCGTGGTCGACATGAGTCTGTTCTACGCGCAGTACGAAAAGGTGCAGCCGTATTTGCAGAATCCTTCGCCTGCTCCTGCGATTGAGCGGCTGCAGTCACCGGAAGAGCGCGCGCAATTAGATGGGCTTTATGAGTGTATCCTCTGTGCTTGCTGCTCTACCAGCTGTCCTTCGTTTTGGTGGAATCCTGATCGTTTCATTGGGCCTGCCGGTTTATTGCAGGCTTACCGCTTCCTAGCGGATAGCCGAGACACCGCAACAGAGGGGCGGTTGGCTAAGCTCGATGATCCATTCAGCGTATTTCGCTGCCATGGAATCCAGAACTGTGTGAACGTGTGTCCTAAAGGGCTGAACCCCACCAAGGCCATTGGCCATATTCGGACGATGCTGCTGAACCGGGCGACTTAACGACATAGTTATTAGCGTCAAAAACCTATAGATTTCATTCATATTTCGCCAGGCTTGCCGCGGATCCGCATCAATAAAAATTATGGGTCCCATAACTAGCAGTAATTACTCCGGGCTGGCAAGCGTTAAACGGTAGTTTTACGGGCACACCCAGTGTGCCCCACCTCCTCACAGGCCTCATTGTCTCTTACACTCCTGACTCGAGAGAGGGCGTCCGGTGCGAGCGCCGTCTGCGCGTGTCAAATAACACCCAGGGGCGATGGTGACACATATGACGAACGGTTCAGGCATGCTGGAGCAGTGGGCGACTTCCCATATTGCTGGCGGCAATGCCGAGTACATCGAGGCGCTCTACGAAGCCTACTTGCAGGACCCCAACGCGATTGCCCCCCAATGGCGTGACTATTTTGATCAGTTGCCGCTGGTACCATCCGACACGAATGCCATGCATGACGTTCCGCATTCTGTGCTGAGGGAGCGCTTTGCACGGATATCGAAAATGCGTGTGCGCACCGATGCAACGGTCTCGCAGGATATGCATGCCACCGAATATGAGCGCAAGCAGGTTCGCGTGGTGCAGCTCATCTCTGCTTATCGACAACGTGGGCATCAACAGGCAGCGCTAGACCCGCTGGCGCTGGCTGTGCGCCCCCCAGTTCCCGATCTTGATCTGACCTTCCATGAACTCAGTGATGCCGATCTTGACACCACCTTTCAGGTGGGCACGGCCTATTTCGGTCGCGCAGAAGCGACGTTGGCAGACATTCGTGAGGCCCTGGAGCGAACGTATTGCGGCACGGTTGGCGCTGAATTCATGCATATCGTCAACACGGAAGAGCGCCACTGGATCATGAGCCGGATAGAATCGGTTCGTGGTGCGCCGGAGTTTTCTTCAGATCAGCGGTTACAGATTTTGCGGCAACTCAATGGGGCAGAGGGACTTGAGCGCTCTCTAGGGTCAAAATACCCCGGTACCAAACGGTTCGGTTTGGAGGGTGGTGAGAGCTTAATTCCGATGATGTCTGAGGCCATCCAGCGTGTGGGTGGGTATGGGGCGAAAGAAATTTGTATTGGCATGGCACACCGAGGCCGACTCAATGTGTTGGTCAACATTCTCGGCAAGAATCCGGTCAACTTATTTGACGAATTTGAAGGGAAGGTGACGTACCTCGGATCCGGTGACGTGAAATACCACCAAGGATTCTCCTCCAATATGATGACGCCCGGTGGCGAAGTGCATTTGGCGCTGGCCTTCAACCCTTCGCACCTTGAAATTGTGTCTCCCGTGGTAGAGGGCTCGGTGCGCGCACGTCAGGATCGACGCGAAGATGCTGTTGGTAAAACAGTGGTCCCCATTGTGTTGCACGGCGATGCCGCCTTTGCGGGCCAAGGCGTGGTGATGGAGACGTTTCAAATGTCTCAGACCCGAGCTTATCGTACTGGCGGGACCCTCCACATTATTCTCAACAATCAGATCGGTTTTACCACCAGTGCGCCGGAGGATATGCGGTCCACCGAGTACTGTACCGACATCGCGAAAATGGTTCAGGCGCCCATATTCCACGTCAACGGCGATGATCCGGAAGCGGTGGTTTTCGTGACGCAACTGGCCGTTGATTTTCGTAATCAATTCAATCGAGACGTGGTGATCGATTTGGTATGTTATCGACGGCGTGGCCATAACGAGGCCGATGAGCCGTCTGTGACGCAGCCTGGCATGTACGAAAAGATTAAGTCACACCCCAGTACGCGATCGCTCTATGCCAGCCGGTTAATTGCCGATGGCGTGTTGAGTGAACAGCAAGATAATGAGTGGACGGAGCAATACCGAGAAGCCCTGGAGCGGGATGAACCGCTGGTCAGTTCGTTGGTGTCTGAGCCGAATAAAGCATTATTTGTTGATTGGTCGCCTTACCTAGGACATCGCTGGGATGTTGCCGGAGATACCGCGGTGCCCTTGCCGGAGCTCAAAGCACTATCAAAGGCGTGTAACGAGGTGCCTGATGGCGTCGCGGTGCATCGTGTGGTGAAAAAGCTGATGGACGATCGACTTAAGATGGGTGCCGGCGCGCAAGCGATTAATTGGGGCTTCGCAGAGACAATGGCATACGCCTCGCTATTGAAAGAGGGTTACCCTGTGCGGTTGACGGGGCAAGATGTGGGTCGCGGTACGTTCAGTCATCGCCATGCGGTTTTACACAACCAACGTAACAGTGAAACGTGGATCCCGCTGGCTCACGTCTCTGAAACCCAAGCGCCTTTCAACATCCATGATTCGCTTCTCTCAGAGGAGGCGGTCCTCGCTTTTGAGTATGGCTATGCGACCACCGCGCCGGGTGGCCTCGTGATTTGGGAAGCGCAATTTGGGGACTTTGCTAACGGGGCGCAGGTCGTGATCGATCAGTTTATCTCCAGTGGCGAGAACAAATGGAGTCGGTTGTGTGGTCTAACGATGCTGCTGCCTCATGGCTATGAGGGCCAGGGTCCTGAGCACTCGTCGGCTCGTTTAGAGCGTTTCTTGCAGTTGTGCGCCGATGACAATATTCAAGTCTGTATTCCCAGTACACCAGCGCAAGTGTTTCATATGTTGCGCCGCCAAGCTGTTCGGCCCTTCAGAACGCCGCTGATTGTGATGACGCCGAAAAGTCTCTTGCGCCACAAAGAAGCGGTTTCTCCGCTAGAAGATTTGGCTCAGGGTGGTTTTAAGACGGTCATTGATGAAACGGACGCACTGAATCCAACCGAAGTGAAGCGCCTCATCCTCTGCTCTGGAAAAGTCTTTTATGACTTAAGAGCGGCACGTCGAGAACGAGATATTCATGACATTGCGATCATCCGAATTGAGCAGATGTACCCTTTCCCGCGGATTGATCTCATGGAGATCATCAATCGTTATCCCAATGTAGAAGATGTTAATTGGGTTCAAGAAGAGCCAAAAAATCAGGGTGCTTGGTATGCCATGCAGAGCCGGCTGCGGACGGCCGTGCAGCGCCATAAGGTCGATTTATTTTTGCGTTACGTCGGGAGAGAGTCTTCAGCTTCGGCTGCGGCGGGTTACTCGGCATTACATATGCGAGAACAAGAAAAGTTCATTGACGAAGCTCTGGGGCCGATGCCCTGGGGGTTTTAATAGATAACGTTGAGGATGACCTCATGACAATTGAAATCAAAGCGCCCACTTTTCCAGAGTCCGTTGCTGATGGTGTGGTGTCAGCTTGGCACAAGGTAGCGGGTGAGTCGGTAGCGAGAGACGAGCTGCTGGTTGAAATAGAGACCGACAAGGTAGTGATGGAGGTGGTTGCGCCGGCGCCGGGAGTCATTGAAGCCATTTTGGTGGGCGAGGGCGAAACGATTCTGAGTGAAACCTTGTTGGCTACGTTGGTCGAGGGTGAGGCAGCTGAGGTGTCGCAAGCGACGGTACCGAAAGCGACGGCCGCATCGGATCACGATGAGCCTGTCTCTGCTAGTGCTGAGCCGGCGTCGTCCGATAACGTCCCTATGGGACCTGCCGTGCGCAGCTTGCTGGACGAACAGGGTCTTGAAGCCGCAGCGATAACGGCAAGTGGAAAAGGGGGGCGACTCCTGAAGGAGGACGTGCTCGCTCACATGGCCGGCTTAGCGAAAACCGTTGGGCAAGAGCGCGATACCCCAGTCACCCAGACGGTGGGCCTGGAGGTGACGGGACCCACGAGCGAGCGCATTGAGAAGCGCGTCCCCATGACTCGTATGCGGGCGCGTATTGCGGAACGCTTGCTCGTCGCGACGCAGCAAACGGCAATGCTCACTACGTTTAACGAGGTCAATATGGCGCCGTTGATGAAGCTGAGGCGTCAATACAAAGATCAGTTTGAGGCGGTCCACAATGGCACGCGCTTAGGCTTTATGGGCTTTTTTGTGAGAGCGGCATGCGAGGCGCTTAAACGCTTCCCCGCGGTGAATGCCAGTATCGATGGCAATGATGTGGTGTATCACGGTTACCAGGATATTGGTGTCGCAGTATCGGTCGACGAGGGATTGGTAGTACCGATATTGCGGGACGCAGATTTCATGAGCATCGCCGATATTGAAGCGGCGGTTCATGACTTGGGTGTCAAGGCGCGCGACAAGAAACTGACGATTGAGGAGATGACGGGCGGTACCTTTACCGTCTCAAATGGTGGCGTATTCGGGTCATTACTCTCTACCCCGATTCTCAATCCCCCGCAAACGGGGATTCTGGGCATGCACACTATTCAGGACCGGCCCATTGCAATGGACGGTGAGGTGGTGATTCAGCCGATGATGTACCTTGCATTGTCTTATGACCATCGCTTGGTCGACGGTAAAACGGCGGTGCAATTTTTAGTGGCGATTAAAGGTCTAATAGAGGATCCCGCTCGGATCCTATTACAGCTCTAGTCTTAGGAGGAAGTGTGTCTAACCATTTTGAGGTGATAGTAATTGGATCGGGGCCTGCGGGGTATGTCTGCGCTATTCGTTGCGCGCAACTCGGGCTGTCGACCGCTTTGATCGAGAAGGAGACTGATGCCAGCGATAAGCCCGTGTTGGGTGGCACCTGTCTCAATGTGGGATGCATTCCGTCTAAGGCGTTACTCGATAGCTCGCAACGTTATGCTGATGCCAAGGGGCACCTTTCAGAGCATGGCATTGGGGTAAACGACGTGACGTTGAATATTCCTGAGATGATGGTGCGTAAAGAAAAAATTGTCTCTCAACTGACCGGAGGTGTTGCGGGCTTGCTCAAGCACAATAAGATCACTGTGCTCAGCGGTGCAGGTCAGTTACTGGCCGGACGTCAGGTGGAGTTGACTGATGCTGAGGGACAAGCCGCGCTTTACACCGCCGATAACGTCGTGCTCGCATCAGGCTCTGAGCCGGTCGAAATTCCGCCTGCCCCGATCGATGGCGACCGGGTGGTGGATTCTACTGGAGCGTTGTGCCTCGATTCGGTTCCCGCACGTTTGGGCGTGATTGGTGCGGGTGTCATTGGCCTTGAGCTCGGCAGCGTTTGGGCTCGATTAGGGTCTGAGGTGGTGATTCTTGAGGCGATGGAACAGTTCTTGCCCGCCATGGACGAGCAGATTGCCAAAGAGTCCGCCAAAATATTTGCTAAGCAGGGTCTCGATATTCGACTTGGCGCCAGAGTGACGGGAGTGGAGGTGACACCAGAGCAGGTAACGGTGGGTTACTCCCTAGGAGACGTCGAGCATTCAGAAACATTTGATCGTTTAATTGTTGCAGTGGGCCGAAGGCCTCGCACCGACAAGCTGTTCTCGGGTGATTCGGGTGTCAGTATGGACGAGCGAGGATTTGTTTTCGTGAATGAACACTGCGCGACTGAGGCGCCGGGTGTGTGGGCGGTTGGCGATATCGTGCGGGGGCCGATGCTGGCGCACAAGGGTTCTGAAGAAGGCGTTATGGTCGCTGAGCGCATCCATGGTAAGGCAGCGCAACTTAACTATGAGGTGGTGCCGTCTATTATCTATACCCACCCCGAGGTTGCCGCGGTCGGTAAAAACGAGCAAGAGTTGAAGGCCGAAGGTGTTGACTACAAAGTAGGCACCTTCCCTTTTGCGGCGATTGGACGTGCGCAAGCGTCTGGGGAAACCGACGGCTTGGTAAAGATACTTTCTGATGCCGACTCTGACCAGATTCTAGGAGCTCATGTGGTAGGTCCGTCTGCGGCTGATCTAGTGCAGCAAATTGTAATTGCCATGGAAATGGCGGCGAGCACTGAGGATTTACAACTCATGGTATTTGGGCATCCGACGATGTCGGAGGCGGTCCATGAAGCAGCCCTAGCGGCGGATGGCAGGGCGATTCACATGGTGAACCGTCCTCAGCGGTAACAACGATTGAGGGGCTCTCTTGACCGCCTGGTGCTGGGGGAGTGTGTGGTGTACCAGGTATTAGCTGAGAGGTTTTTATGAATCTGCATGAGTATCAGGGCAAGGCGTTATTTGCCGAATATGGACTGCCTGTTTCCATTGGGCACGCTGTCGAGTCGGCAGAGGCGGCCATAGAGGCGGCCACTAAGATCGGTGGTGATCAATGGGTGGTCAAAGCTCAGGTGCACGCGGGTGGACGTGGTAAGGCGGGGGGGGTCAAATTAATTGATTCACCTCAAGCCGCTGGCGATTTCGCTAAGCAGTGGTTGGGCGAGCGGCTGGTGACCTATCAGACCGACGCAGCGGGTCAGCCTGTGTCGCGGATTTTGGTCGAGTCGTGCACTGATATTGCAGAAGAGTTGTACCTGGGCGCCGTGGTTGATCGCGCTAGCCGCCGCATCGTGTTCATGGCTTCTACTGAGGGCGGTGTTGAAATTGAAAAAGTCGCGGAAGAGACGCCGGATAAAATTCTCAAGGCAGAGGTTGATCCATTAGTGGGGGCGCAGCCTTTTCAAGGGCGTGATCTGGCTTTCCGGCTCGGCTTGTCAGGGGTTCAGATTAAGCAGTTTGTCACCATCTTTCTGGGTCTGGCTAAATTGTTTCAAGAGAAGGATTTGGCCTTGATTGAGGTGAATCCTCTGGTGATTACCGACGAGGGTAACCTGCACTGTCTGGATGCCAAGGTTGTCGTGGATTCCAATGCACTGTATCGACAACCCGCACTGCAGGAGATGCACGACCCGTCTCAAGAAGATGAGCGTGAAGCGCATGCCGCACAATGGGAGCTCAACTATGTAGCGCTCGACGGCAGTATCGGTTGTATGGTCAATGGCGCTGGCTTGGCAATGGGAACAATGGATATTGTGAAGCTACATGGCGGCTCGCCAGCTAACTTTTTAGATGTGGGGGGTGGTGCGACCAAAGAGCGTGTCACTGAGGCATTTAAAATCATCCTGTCAGACGAGAACGTTAAGGCTGTGTTGATCAATATTTTTGGCGGGATTGTTCGTTGCGACTTGATTGCTGAGGGCGTGATTGGCGCAGTTGAGGAGGTGGGCGTTGAGGTGCCTGTTGTGGTGAGGTTAGAGGGTAATAACGCAGCGCTTGGTCGCGAGGTACTCGCTAACAGCGGTCTGAATATTGAAGCGGCAGAAAGTCTGACTGATGCGGCCCAAAAAGTGGTCGCAGCGGCTGGAGGTGTCCAATGAGTATTTTGATTAATTCAGAAACGCGCGTTATCTGTCAGGGTTTTACTGGGTCACAGGGCACTTTTCACTCGGAGCAAGCGATTGCTTACGGTACGAAAATGGTCGGCGGCGTGACGCCCGGAAAAGGCGGACAAACGCATTTGGGTTTGCCGGTCTTTAATACGGTTTATGAAGCGGTGAGCGCAACGGGTGCAGAGGCCTCGGTGATTTATGTTCCCGCGCCCTTTTGTAAGGACTCCATTCTCGAGGCCGCTCTGGCGGGCATCCAGTTGATTGTCTGCATCACAGAGGGTGTGCCGACACTCGACATGTTAGACGCCAAGGTTAAGTGCGACGAGTTGGGTGTGCGTCTGATCGGGCCCAACTGCCCAGGCGTGATCACACCCGGTCAATGCAAGATTGGTATCATGCCGGCAGAGATTCATTTGCCGGGTCGTGTCGGCATCGTGTCCCGTTCCGGCACGCTGACTTACGAAGCGGTCAAGCAGACAACTGATGTGGGCTATGGACAATCAACCTGCGTTGGTATCGGTGGCGATCCCATTCCTGGGTCCCATTTTATCGACATCCTCGATCTCTTTGAAAAAGATGACAGTACTGAAGCCATTGTCATGATCGGTGAGATTGGCGGGACTGCTGAGGAAGAAGCGGCTGAATTTATCCGTCATAACGTGACCAAGCCAGTCGTGTCTTATATCGCCGGGGTGACTGCTCCAAAAGGCAAGCGAATGGGCCATGCTGGCGCGATCATCTCTGGTGGAAAAGGCACGGCGGACGAAAAATTCGCGGCCCTTGAGGGCGCGGGTGTTAAAACGGTCCGCTCTTTGGCCGATATCGGCGCCGCATTGACCGAGATTACAGGCTGGTAAGCCTGCCGATCCTGCTAGAGCCCGCTTCGGCGGGCTTTTTTATGGGTGAAAGGCGGTGTTTCCCGCTTGAAATTACTATTAAGGCCCCCATCTATTCGACTTAACCTGGTGAGACGAGGCGAGCTATGACCGCAGAAGCAACCGAAACAATGGGATTTCAAACCGAGGCGAAGCGATTGCTTCAACTCATGATTCATTCTTTGTATTCCAATCGAGAAATATTTTTGAGGGAGCTCATCTCTAATTCATCAGATGCCATTGATAAGCACCGGTTTGCGGTGATCAGTGACCCAGACTTGGCAGGTTTGACAGCGGAGTATCGCATTCGAGTCGCCACTGATGCTGAGGCGAAAACCATTACCATCGACGACAATGGTATTGGGATGTCCCGAGAGGAAGTGATCGATAATTTAGGCACGATCGCTAAGTCAGGCACTGCTGCCTTCATGGAGCAGCTCAGTGGGGATCAAAAACAGGATAGCCAGTTGATTGGTCAATTTGGCGTGGGTTTTTACTCGTCGTTTATTGTTGCCGATCGAGTGGAGGTGGTGACTCGCAAGGCGGGGAGCGACACCGCGACCCGTTGGGAGTCTGCAGGTGAGGATGAGTTCACCATTTCTGAGACTGAGCGTGAGGCCGCAGGGACCACGGTGGTTTTGCACTTAAAGTCTGATGCAGATGAGTTTGCCGACGGTTGGCGAGTGCGCTCGGTGATTAAGAAGTATTCGGACCACATCTCAGTACCCGTGATGATGCCCGCCGCAGTCACGGAGACCGAAGATGACAGTGACAGTAGCGATGACGAGGCCAGTACTGAGCCCGCTTGGGAGGCGATTAACGAGGCCAAGGCGCTCTGGACTCGCAGTCGTTCCGAAGTCAGCGATGAGGAATATCAGGCGTTTTATAAGCATATATCTCACGACTTCGAAGAGGCGTTGACCTGGAGCCATAATGCGGTAGAGGGCAAGCTTGAGTACACCTCATTGTTGTATGTGCCTCAGCGCGCCCCGTTTGATCTGTGGCAGAGGGAGGGGGCCAGAGGGCTCAAGCTCTATGTCCAGCGCACCTTTATCATGGATGAGGCAGAGCAGTTTCTGCCGATGTATTTGCGCTTTGTCAAAGGCGTGCTCGACTCAAACGATCTTCCTCTCAACGTCTCCAGAGAGCTGTTGCAACAAAACCAACAGGTCGAGTCGATCCGTGGTGCGCTGACCAAGCGCGTGCTCGATATGATCAGCAAGATGGCCGCTAAATCGCCAGAGGACTTTGAGCGTTTTTGGGATACTTTCGGTGTCGTGCTGAAAGAGGGGCCTGCAGAGGACTTCGGTAATCGTGAAAAGGTGGCAGAGCTGCTCCGCTTTGCGACCACGCGCGATGACGAAGCACTTCAGCGGGTGTCGTTGAAGCAGTATGTTGAGTCGATGTCAGACGATCAGCAGTCTATTTATTACGTCGTGGCAGAAAATCACGTCACGGCGAAGAACAGTCCCCATATTGAGTCATTGAGGCAACAGGGTGTCGAAGTGTTGTTGCTATCGGATCGGGTTGATGAGTGGTTGATGAGCCATCTCGGCGAATATGACGGTAAGCCATTTAAGGATTGTGCTAAGGGAGAGTGGGACGATTCCGCCGACGATGAAAAATCCAAAGAGGCACTGGAGGCGGCTGAGAAAGCGAGCGCGTCACTGATTGAGCGGATGCAAGCAGTGCTGACCGAACGGGTAGCGGCAGTGCGCCCCACCGTTCGCTTGACGGCCTCTCCCGCCTGTTTGACCGTGGCAGAGCACGAGATGGGTGCGCAAATGCGCCGTATGATGGAGGCTGCAGGGCAGGCAATGCCTGAGAGCAAGCCGACCATGGAGATCAATGTTGAGCATCCGTTGCTGCAGCGATTAGATCAGGAGCCGGACGAGGATCGTTTTGCAGATCTGGCGCAAATCCTGTTGGACCAAGCATTTTTGGCTGAAGGATCGGCACTCGAGGATCCGGCTAGCTATGTTGCTCGACTGAATAAGTTGCTGGTGGAGATGAGCGACGCCTAAGGTGTTGCTGACGATTTGGCGACACGGAGAGGCAGGTCCCGCGCCTCGGGATGCTGAGCGTGAGCTGAGCGAGCGCGGGCGGTCTGAAGTGGCCGCTGCAGCAGAGGCTTTTACGCGATGGCTTACGCAGTCAGGGCACCCCAAGGTGGAGCGGCTTCGTCATAGTCCACTGACGAGAACGTCACAGACGGCAGCCATACTCCATGGCGTATTGCGCCCGATGTCTTGCGTTGCAGATCAGTTTCTGGCGCCGGGGGCCGATCT
>Ga0257110_1000362_pt1 | contig 22908 bp, 22 predicted proteins | sample LP_taG_7_FD_190184 | JGI IMG/M metagenome (GOLD analysis project Ga0257110, IMG submission 190184) | Marine microbial communities from Northeast Subartic Pacific Ocean, Canada - LP_J_2015_P26_10m | ecosystem: Environmental > Aquatic > Marine > Oceanic | place: Canada: Northeast Subartic Pacific...
TTAATTTCCAACAACCAGTCACTCTGTTCGAGGGACCGATTGACGCGAAGTTTATGCATAACTCTATTGCCCTAGCAACTGCCGGTAGATCGACAGAAGAATTTGATGAAATGGCGACAGTCAGATATATGTTCGATAATGATGCAACAGGTAAAAAGAAAATGATTGAGAAGCTAAAGAAGGGAAGACCAGTATTTATGTGGTCTAAATTTCTAGACGATTTTAAGCTAGATACATATAATATCAAAGATCTAAACGACTTGATAAAGGTATGTTACAAGCAGAAATCTACGGCTTGGAAACAAATAGAAAATTATTTCACATCAAGCGATTTAGACTTATGGTACGTATAGAGGAAATGGAAGATAATATAGAGGACTTTTTTAAGGATAGCGACCGCTTCAAGAAGATGAGGATGCTAATTGATTTCGAGATGCCAGAATTTAAGACTGATAATCCCGATATGAAATTTAGCAAACCTAAACTTAAGAAGGGCGAAAAGGCTGCAAAGTTTATTAAACCAGATAGGAACAAACCGTCACTATTTTAATATAAGTATATATGAGTAACGAAAAGATATTAGCACTAGACCAAAAATTAAGTGCACAGAGAAACGAATGGTCAGTCACTATTAGAAACCTAGCACAAAGTCTTCGTAATATTAATACGATGGAGATTACTATTGCAGACGTGTTATCTTCTAGACAGACTCTCGTAGATCAAATGGCATATATAAATGTCAAAATAAAACAACAAAAGAAAACTATCGCTGCAAGATACCGAGAAGCATATATTAGATACTATAATTATGATTACAAACTGGGTGAAAAGCAGAAAGAGAAATTCTTAGAGAACGACTTAGCAGAAGACAATATGATTTTGTCACATTTAGAAAACCAAATGGATTGGCTAAGAGACTCTGTAAAAACACTAGATAACATGGGCTTTGCTATTAGAAATAGATTGGCTCTAAAAGATCTATAAAATTAGTGGAATTAACGTTAACAGATAACAAGCAGTTTTTGCGTGTAGACGAAGCGTCTGAAATGGAAGTTGAACAACTCAACATCACATTAAATAGACGTATTGAATCTTGGAGATTTCATCCCCTAGTTAAAAAGGGTTTATGGGATGGTTACATCTCATATATCAAAGATGATAAATGGATTCCATCTGGTCTATGGCGAGAAGTAATGAATATGTGTAAGCAGTATAAATACGAGCTTAAACTAAATGGCATTACAAGACTGTTTGATACTAATATAAAAGCTGCAGACTTTGAAGAGTGGGCATTAGATTTCTTTGATGGCTCAGAGATACAACCTAGAGACTATCAAATAGAAGCAGCTTACAATATACTTAAATTTAGAAATTGCCTAAGTGAATTGGCTACATCAGCCGGTAAAACTCTTATCTCATTTATGGTAATATCATTCCTATTAGAAAAACAAAAGGCAGGTAGAATTCTTTTTATTGTACCTAATGTCTCACTTGTTGTTCAGGGTTCAGAAGATTTCCAAGACTATAACTGGAGAAACCAAGCTAAAATTAAAGTACAACAGATTTACTCTGGTCAAAAGATTAGAGCAGGTAGAAATGTAGTAATAGGTACATATCAATCCCTGGTTAAAAAGGATAAAGAGTATTTCCAACAATTTGATGCAGTACTTATTGATGAAACACATAAGGCTAAATCTCAATCTATTAAAACTATTCTACAAAAATGTACAGCTGCTAATTATAGATTTGGAATGTCAGGTACAATTCCAAAGGCCGGTAGTCTAGATAGATTAACGCTAATGGCTTATACAGGCCCTGTAATTACAGAGGTAAGCGCTAATTATTTACAAGAAGAAGGTTTCATTGCAGGTTGTAAAGTAAAAGTAATAAAAATGGATTATGCTGCTGAAAGCACAAAGAACGCTTTTAGAGAAATGTCACAAAACAGGTATGAAAGTAAAGACGTCTATAAATTTGAAAGCAATTATGTTATACAGTCGCCAGGTAGGCTTGCATTCATTTGTAGTATTATTTCCAGAGTTAAGGGTAATGGTCTTGTCCTATTCCATAGGATTGAACATGGTAAAAAGATTTATGAGAAACTGCGTCAAGAGTCTGAAAAGAATGTTTACTATGTAGACGGTAATACAGATAAAGATATTAGAGAAGAATACAAAAAGAAAATGGAAGCAGGCGCTGAAATTATCATTGTAGCCTCTTATGGTACATTCTCAACTGGTATATCAATTAATAAGATACATAATATATTCTTTACCGAATCGTTTAAATCAGAAGTGATTATTAGACAGTCTATTGGTAGAGGATTAAGAAAACATAAGTCAAAAACGGATGTAAATATTATAGATTTCGTAGATGACTTATCGTCTCCTGATTGGGATAATTACCTTATTAGGCATTCAAAAGCTAGACAAAAGATCTACAGAGAACAGAAGTTCCCGTTTGAGATAAAAAATGTCACATTTGAAGGGGATATATAATACAATACTAAAATAATAAAATAAAATTATTAACATGGGTTCACTAAAACTACAATCTTTTGAAGACTATGCAAACGCATCTAAAATAGCTGCAACTGCAAAGTTAGAAGAAGAACAAAAAGCTGCTCGTGAAGATGCAGCATACGAATTTAAAACCTTGCTAGCAGAATTTGGAGTTACATCTATAAAAGATCTTAACGAAGAAGAAAGAAATAAGTTTTTTAGAAAGCTAGGTGCTTCTGAAATTTCTGAATCAATAGCAATTGTCGAAGAAGGTACAAGATCTCAAATAGGTCTTATCAATAAAAAAGGAAAAATCAAATCAGTGTATATGCACTATGATGGTTATCCAGATCACATGCTTCCTACTATTAAGAAGAGTTACATGAATTCTGGTGCAGTTAAGAACATTCTTAAGAAAGGAGGTGCCTCTTACTTGAAACCAAAGTTTTCTGAAATCGAATTCTACGGAGATAAAGCTACACTAGACGGTGATGTTGAAAAAATCAACAAATTTATTAAAGACGCTAACTATGATGGAGGCGCTGAATTTGTATACCTGTTTGATGAAAGAGACGGCAAGTGGTATATGGCAGATGTTTATGCTGAGACTGGTTTACAAAAAGCTTTTGAATCTATGATAATCAACGAAGCATTTAAACCAAGTAAAGGTAATTTAAGAGATGCTAAAAAAGTAAAGAAAGCCCTAGAGCAATTCTTTATGGACCACAACGCATTAATGGACAAGGCTATTTTCTTAGGAGTATGTAAGTATCTTATGGCAGAAGCTTTAACAGATGCTAACTTCCACTCTTATAGAGAGCCTGTAAGTAAAGTGATTAAAGGTAAATTAAGTACAGTTATTGTAGAGGTCGATGGATTAGGTAGTATGAAAATTCCAGTCGGTAAGAAATCAATTATTAACCTATTAGACGAAGTCGGTCCATTTATGGCATCAGCTGCTGGATGGTCAGGTATTGGTATTGTAGAAGGTATGGCATTATTCTTAGATAGCTTCGGCGACTCTGATACTGCTCAAGCAATTGCAGATGCATTTGAATTAATATGGGCTAATGAGTCTGTAATGAATGAAGGTAATGCATTTTTAGCAGCAAGAGCGAAAGCAATTGAAGAAGATGCTGAAGAATTTGAATTTAACGGTAAGAAATTCCCAGTTATTAAAGAATCTGTTGAAATCGAAGAAGGTAATGAATTCGGAGCAGCAAGAGCAAAGGCAATTGCTGATGGTGAAGATGAATTTGAAGTTGATGGTGAAAAATATCCAGTAACTAAAGTTGATAAAGAAGATAAAGAAAATGCAGAAGAGTTTGCTAACGAAGACGAAGTTACTGAAGATGAAATAGAAATTAAAGTAGACGGAGATTATGAAATCGAAGTTGAAAAAGAAGAAGAGGAAGAAGAATCTGAAGAAGAAACTGAAGAAGTTGAAGAAGCAGAAGAGGTTACTGAAGCTAAATTTGTAAAAGATTTTGATAAAGAAGTTTTAGATGCTGAAACAAAAGCTGATATAACAACTTATTATCCATCTGCTAAATTTTTTATCGGTAAAATGACACACTTCTTTGGAGAACTAGAACCAAACCTATTCTTTAAAGCTTACTATGCTAAATACTATAAAGAAGATACAGGTAAGAAAATTGATGGTGACTTTAAAATTACTTCAATCTATTCTGAAAAAGGTAGCAAGTATGTAAACCTATATGTTGAATCTGCTGATACAGTAGAAGCTCCAGAAGTAAATGAAGCTGAAGTTAAATCTGATGAAGATTTTAAAGAATATGCTTTCGCTGTTTTAGGAAAAGCATTTGGAGATAAATTTGATGAAGAAAAAGCACAAGAAGTTGTAGACGGTTTATTGTCTAAGCATGGTGAAGACTATGGTGCTGCTGTTGGCGCACTAACATCATCATTAGGATAAAAATAATCTAAAAACTTCTTATGAAGATATACACTAATTTTACAGAATTTTTAAACGAGAAACTCCAGGTAAACAACTTGGAGGATTTCGTATTTGAAGGTGGGGCAGCAGGGCACATGATGCACCCTTTCGATGACCACTCATTAACTTTTGCAGATTTCAAGACTATTGTTAAATCTTCATTACAAGGTGGGTTAGATTTCGAAGAGGCTGCAACTGAAAAGACCGATGGTCAAAACCTATTTGCAACTGTAAAAGATGGTCAAGCAATGTTTGCCAGAAATAAAGGGCAAATGATAAATCCACTCGATCTATCAGGTATCATTAAGATGTTCACTGGCCATGCCTCAAAGCTGGTTGAAGAAACATATATCTTTGCTGCTAAAGATCTAGCAGAGGCGCTCCCAGCGCTTAAGGACCAATCAATGTTCGCAAACGGATTGAATTTCGTTAATATGGAACTAATTTACTCTAAAAACCCTAATGTTATCTATTATGACAGAGATGTTATACAATTTCATGGCATCGTAGAGACAGATGGTGAAGGTAATCAAACTGGAAAGCAAAATGTTGCTGGAGAACTAGTTAAAGCACTTAAAGAATTAAAGTCAGATGTTCAAAAGACGTTTACAATAATTCCCCCTCAAATTTTAAAGTTAGCTAAAGACGTTGATTTTGAATCAAGAGTTGGTTATTATGAAAAGGCGATAAATAAACTAAGAGATACTTATGGCTTATCAGATCAAGATGAAGTTAAAATGTATCACGAGATGTGGTGGAGAAACCAGATCGAAGAAAACTTTGCAGATTTAGATCCTGTAATTAAAGAGGGTTTACTTTTAAGATGGGCTTACTTAGATAAAAAGACTCTTAATATGAGAGAGTTAAAGAAGGCGGTAACTCCAGAACAAGCAAAGGCTGTTAAAGATTATGACGGTCAAAGAAACAAGAAGTATAAAGAAAATATTTTACCTTTTGAGAATCTATTCTTAGAGTTAGGTGCAGATGTTTTAAAGAACGCTTCTAATTTTGTAGCTGCTAATCCAGATGCTGAGAAAGCAAGATTACATAATCAGATTAGAACTGAAGCTGACAAGATTAAAAAGAACGGAGACCTTACTCAAATTAATAAGGTTGAAAAAGAACTAAAAAGACTAGAGGGTATTGGTGGAATTGAGTCGATCATCCCAACAGAAGGAGTGGTCTTTAAATTTAAAGGAAAAACCTTTAAACTAACAGGTACTTTTGCTGCGATTAATCAGCTAATGGGTATCATAAAATACGGTAGATAATGGCATTGCATAATTTAAAAACATATTTCGAAGGAGCTAACTCTAATGAGTTTATGGATTTACTTAGTAATAAATGTATTGTTACTGAGAGAATTGATGGCTCATCTTTTCATGTAAAGAGAAATAAAACAGATTTTTCATACTATAAGTCAGGTTCTAAAATAGAAATGAATGTTGTAGATCGTACTATTGTAAGATATTACGAAAATGCAATTAGACATTTCAAGACAATAACAGAAGAGGCTAAATTAGATATGCCATTTGATTGGAAATTTGGTTTTGAATACTTAGGAGATAATAAGACTATTGATATTGAATATGATGTGCTACCTAAATCTAATTTAGTATTAACACATATACAAGTATTACAACCATCTAATCCAAATAAAGTTAGAAAGGTAATTAGAGATAATACTATTTTAAACAAGTGGGCAGATTTATTAGAAGTACAAAGACCTCCAGTTCTTTTTGAGGGTCTTTTACATTCTGGCCAAAAATCAGCTATTATTGATGTTTTGGAAACTAGTGTAAATGAATTTGAAGAAAGATTTGAAAATGCAGATAGACCTTCTTTTACAAGAGTAATCTATAGTATCTTTAATGAAAATCAAAAAGCCTCAGCTTTAATGCATGATTTATCTAAAGATGTTTCAGGTTTTATAGTTAATTTTCACGATGGAAAAGGACTTAGTTCTTATGTCTTAGAAAAATTTAATAAAAAGCCTAGACCAGAAAGAAAAGCGTCTGATATGTATCAGATTTCTATTTTAGATATTGTTGAGCATTTTATGCAGTATGATTTAGATTCAATTGAATTAAAAGCTGAACAATCTGATAAGAGATATTTAGAATTAATATCAGAAATGTTTAATGATTATATTAAAGAAAACGCTACAAAATATATTGGAGCTAAATTTGACTCTGCTGATTTTGCAGAATCACCAATGTTTGAATTAAATCATAAATTTTTAACAAACGAAAAGACGTTAACTTTAGTACAAGATAAAATATTAGCAGAACTATTTAAAATTACCTTAGGTTCTTTTAGAAAAAAGAGAGTTAAAGAGACTGATATTATTGCAGGCGATATGTTAAGAACACTAAATGAACTTATTGAAAATATTGAAAATAAAATTCTAGCTAAAGCAAACGAAGATAACGTAATGAACTTTAAACAATATTTAGTAAATCAAAAAATATCTGCTGAAGTAGCTCCAGTTATGGAAGCTTTAAAAGTAGATTATCCTGAGCATGGTAAAAAATTAGTGAATATGTTTGTTGGTAGATTCCAACCATTTACATTAGGACATGCTAAAGTTGTAGAAACAATCTATAAGCAAAATGGTTATCCAGTAGTTATTTTATTAGTTAAAGCTAAGAATAAGAAAAAGGAAGATTCATTTAAGAGACCTTATGATGAGGCAACTCAAGTAGCTATGATAAACAGATTAAAAGGTAAATTACCTATTGAAGATATTTTTGTAATTCCAACGGGAGGTATTGATACTATGTTTAATGCAATGAGACCTAAATACGAACCAGTATTATGGGGAACAGGAAGTGATAGAATGAAGACTTATGGTTATCAAGTAGATAAACAAGAATATAGAGATGCTCTAGATGTTAGAGATGATTTTGGTTTATTTGAAATACCTAGAACAGGAAAGAATATATCAGCAACTCAAGTAAGAAATGCAATGTTAGATGGTGATGAGAAGCTCTTTAAGAAGCTAACTCCTAGACCATTACATAATATGTACGCTGAGTTAAAACAAAAATTAGAAGACTCAATGGGAGTTATGGCAGAATCTACAGAAGTAGAGTTCTTAACCTTCGATGATTTTCTTAAGAATATATAAACAAATATAGCATAATACTATGAAAAGAATACAAACATTCGAAGACTTCAGAGAAAACGGTTCCAAGCCGGTAAATGAGTCTATTCCATTTGGATCTTACTTCTATAATGACAGAACATCATTTGGAGAACATGCGGATAATCTTCCAGAAAAAGGTGAAACTAAATACTTAGTATTTGCTCATAATAGCGCAGACCTTAATGGTCAAACTATTAGATTAGAAGGTGAGGTTAGATTTGGATCTACAACTTCAAAAAGATACATTGGTATTTTTGACGATGAAGCATACGCAATGGCTGCATATAATACTGCTTCTAGAAAGCCCGAAGGAACATTTGTTTCTTTCTCAATGGGAACTCTTTATGCAAAATCCAAATTCTCATTTCAATATGAAGAGACACAGGGTAAATTAGCAAAAATTAAAGTAAGATAATTATGAAAAAATTCGAAGATTTCTTAGAAGAAGGTAAGAAGATACAAATTAAAAGAAAGTATACTGAAAACCACCCTGCTAAAACTGTAGGTAAAACAGCCAGTGTTAGAAATGAGATTCTAAAAGCTGTAAAAGATGGTGTAATCACAGAAGAAGAGTTTACCAAAATTCTTTCTAAATTATCTGGGGACCATAAACAATGGAGAACTAGAAATACAAAATACTTTAATGTTTCTGAAGAAGGTATTAGACTTTCTAAATGGGGTCGTAGAATTTTAAGCGAAGTTGAAGAAGCTCCTAAATTAAAAGCTTTATCTATTCACGAAGCTACCGTAGTAATGGATGCAACAGATCCTAAGTCAAAAACACTTAAAAAGCTTTTAAAGAAATATAACGTTAAAATGAAAGTTTTAACAATGAATGGACCTGGTGGTGGAAACCCAGAAGTTGAAATGACAGGTTCAAGAGAAGATTTACAATCTGTATTAGCAGATCCTAATGGATGGGACGACCCAGAATTAGGTGAATATATTGAAGAAAAGATTGAAGAAAAGATTAAAATCACTAAAGATGATTGGCCTATTATTAAATTTAAAGACGGCGGTAAAAAGTACGAAGTAGAATTTGATGATTACGATGTTATCGATGACCATGGAAACGAAGGAAAGGATGTATACTTTATGGGTACAGACCAAGATGGTGATATGTGGGAAATTGATGCTTCAGTAGGATATAACTTTGATAACTCAGGTGAGATACAAGATATATTTTATGATACTTTAACAAAAGTAGATGAGTCAGCAGTTACTGAGGCTAAAGAAGAGCCTATTGTTGCATTACTAAAACTTGGCTTATTCGCTTCAAAGGGAATGGGTGAGAAAAAGTTACTAAGACTTTCTGATGATTTTGAAGAAATAGGTGATGAACAAGCTGCCAAAATAGCAAGCCATCTGAATATGGCAATTGAATTATTTCAAGATGGATATTCTAAAGCTGCAATACCACACTTTAAGAAATTTAACAAGGCATGTAAAGATGAACTAGCTCTAATGAAAAAGCAAGGATTAGCCGAATCAATAGTTAATGAAAAGGATGACGCTGGTGACCACTTAGATAAACTTGCTGAATTAGTAGGTAAAGCAAAAGACTTTATGTCAGTTGGTAAAGAATTAAAAAAAGGTAAGTACAAATATGACTTTGGTACTGGCATGATGCCACATTACCAAGTAGAAGCAGATGGATTTACTTTTATGATTATTAATAAAAGGTATGTTGACAAAGGAGATAGAGAAGTCAATGGTATTGCTATCGGTCTACTAGAAAATATTAAAACAGAAATAACAAATATGGAAAATACATTTTCAATACACGAATCATTTGCATCATTTACTGGAGCAAACGGATTCTTAAACGAAAAATTAGGAAGTCAGATTTTAGCTAGCATCTTAATGGGTAACAAAGAGGGTAAGTATGGTAAGAAAAATCTAGCTACTTTAGCTGGAGGTTTTTATCAAATGACTAAAGTAGCTCTTGATAAAATTCAAGACGAAGACTTTATTGTAGACAATGACCCAAGTAGAGCATTTAAAAATCACGGAGGTTCTAAGAATATTATTTTCTTTATTTCAGATAATGAAAAAGAGAATCCATATTTCCCAAGCGGTAGTTATAGTAGTCATCAAACAGTTCCAGGCGGCGGTATTTTATTAGCAGCTATGGGTGGTGATAGAGAATTTTATACTAATGACTGGTCTAGATATTCTAAGAATAGATCTTGGAAAAAAGATGGTAGAAAAGGTTCTGAGGATCAAATCGGTGTAAATAAGAAATATAGAGGCTGGGATGCTTCTGGTTTAAACAATGGTAAAAGAATTGCAGAAGTTTCTGATAGAGTTATTATTGTAAACTTAGACCTAATTAGACAAAAGTATTCTACTCAACAATTAAGAGATGCAAGAGCCTCTGCTAAAGCCGGTGCAATTGCTTTTAAATCTGATAAAGATTTTAAAGCTGATAACAAAAACAGATACCACAAGATATTAGCTACTAAAGCAGCATCAATGCCGATTGATAAAATGGTCCAAGACGCTATTGATGAATTAGCAAATCAAATTAAAGATGGTTTATCTAGTGGTAAAAAGACTAAATACGATGAAATTCTAATCGGTACGACTTCAAAAGGTAGAGAGGCTAAATTAAGAGATGCTTCTAACCACATGTCAAACATCCTAGATAACTATTCAAGATATTGTAATTATATTAGACAGGGTGAAGAATCTGAAGCAAGATATGGCCAAAGCGAATCTTACTATGAAAGAGAAGCTAAAAACTATGCTAAAGAAATTAAAGATCAAATAGCGAAAATCAAAGGCTTTGACTACGCTTGGTAAAACTAAAAGAATAAAGATATGAAAAAAATTCCAACATTCGAACAATTTTTAAACGAGAAAGCATATAGACTTTCTGGTTACTATTCACAAAAAGGTTTTTTAGGTAAAATCTTTCAAGCCTTTAAAAAGGAAATTGAAAAAGTGCAGTATGAAGGTGACGGCGCTGGTACAATTGAAGAAGTTAACAAAATCTGGGATAAATTTCAAGATGATGCTAAGAAAATGATTTTAGATCAGGTTAAAAAAGCAGTAGGTAGTATGGACGGGGTTGCGTTTGTAACAGCAGATTTCTCTAAATGGACTATTGATGAAGTAAATGGTCTTAACCAAGACGGTGGAGAAGATCTATACATTTCACTATTCGATGGGGATATGGTAATTAATGTTGGTTTTATGGATGACGTTAATGCGTCTAAATATAAAAGAAAATTCGATAAAGAATCATATAACAATGTAGCAATGGCTAGCGCTGAAGATGTAATTTTCGGTGAATTTTTTGATGCAGGTAATAATAACCTAGAGTTAAGAGGTGGTGAAGTAATGCAAATAGACGCTAAGTAATATGCCTTCTGTAAGTAAGTCCCAACAAAGATTAATGGGTATGGCATACGCTGTTAAATCTGGCGATATGGAAATATCAGACATCGACCCAGCTTACAGAGACAAAGTAAAATCATTATCAGACGGAATGACAAATAAAGATTTAAAAAAATACGCTTCAACAAAGCATGATGATTTACCAGAAACGGTAGATGAAAACTTTGAAACAGCAAATGCTAGAATATCACCTGATGTTAGCATCGGTGGTATGGGAGAAGTTTCTTTACCTAATGCTGAAAATGGCAATATAGGTTCTGGTGATGTTCCTGCTGTAGCAGATATTGATGATGACGAAGAAGAGGCTAAGAAAGACAAAACAAAAAAGAAATTAGAAATGGAAGGATTTAAACTATTTACACAATTTAATAATTTTATTACCGAAGGTTCAGATTTCGATAAAATTTATGAAGAGGCTGTACTTGAAAATGCAGTTAGAGATTTACACTTTGAAATAGATGCCGATAAAGCTGAAGATATGAAGATTGCAATCGGCACATCTCAAGGAGAGGTTACAAGAAGAAAACAAATTGAAGGTGGTAATTATTCACTAAGAAGATTTAGAAAAGAAATTAAGTATGATGAGACTGGTGAAGATCTTGGTGTATTTAAACCTGGTAGTTATATGGCTGCTACTTCTAAACTAGGAGATGGTCCACACAAGAAAGCAGTTAAGAAGATAAAATGGAACCAGAAAATGTATAACCAATGGCTTGAGGATGTAGCTTCTAATGGTGGTTGGGAACATGCATTCGATATGGCTCAGAATGCCAAGCATGAACGTGGGCTTATTGATTGGGTAAAGAAAAATCACAGAGGAGAAGATCCAATGCAAAGAATCCAATGGGATATTGAAGCATTTGCAGAATCAGCAGTTACTGAAGGTGTACTTTCTAATGTAAGAAAAGCAATAGCAAAAACACAAGGAGCCTTAAAAAAGAAGTGGGCTAAAAAAGGTGGCTACGAAAACTTTGGACAAGATGAAATTCGTGACTTACAAGACAGGTATGGCTATAGCTCAATGGTGTATGGTACACCTGAACAAAGAAAGGCAGCTAAGTTAATTGATGCTTTAGACCAATGGGCAATGAACTATGTAGGTGAAAGTGAAGTTACTGAATCAGTAGTTACTAACGAAAATAGAGAGTTAATGAAAATTGATTCATACTTAAACACAAAAGACGAAGACGTTTTAGTAACATTCCTAGATGATTATTTTTACAATTCTGCTGATAAAAAGGCTAGAAAAGAATGGGATGCTGCAAGAGACGGTCTTGGATATAGTGACCTAGTTGACTATGCAGTTAAACATGCAGATAATCATGGTATGGACTTACAAGATATGGAAGATGCAATAGAAGTTTACGAAACAAAAAAAGTTAAAGACCATTTCTCAGAATACTGTAAACTGAATGAGGCTAAATCTATTAGCAGAGAAGATATGATGAAGTTTATTAAAAAGCACATGAGCTTTGTAGGTACTTCTGAAGATTTCAACGGCTCTGAAGGAGGCATTCATGTTTCTGGAGAAAATTACGATGATGAATTCAAAGGTAAACAAATTTATGACTACTACTCTGAAGATTACAAGAATAGAGAATTTGGTGTACTTAACTCATGGGAAAAGGAACTAAATAAAAGAGGATGGTATAGTGAGTGGTACGATGCGGGCACGGTCATGATATGGCCAATATAAAACAAACTTTTTTACAAAATAAAGACCCAAACATTTTTCTGTTTGGGTTTTTTTGTTTATATTGTAAGGGAAATATATAAAACATGATAGAATCATACACAAATTACAAGTTATTACTAGAGGCTCAACAGAGGCTTAAGATGAATATACCTAAAGATGTCATCGATTTACATAAACTCTTTAAGAAAAATAAAAGAGAACTTTATGTGGTTGGTGGTGCCGTTAGAGATGCAATGCTTGGACAAAAACCAAAAGACTTTGATTTAGCTACTGATGCAAAACCAGAAGAAGTAATTAAGATCTTAAAATCAGGTGGTGTTCCAACCATCGGAGAAGTAGGTCAACAATTTGGAGTTGTAATTGCTAAAACACCTAGCTTTGCTGAGGGTATGGAAATTGCAACATTTAGAGAAGATATTGGAAAGGGTCGTAGACCTGATGCTGTTAAATTCTCTACAATAGATCAAGATGTTCTAAGAAGAGACTTAACTATTAATGCACTATTTTACGATATTGCAACTCAAGAGGTAGTCGATCTAGTTGGTGGTATTGCAGATATTCAAAGTAATACTATTAGAACTGTCGGTAGAGCTCAAGAGAGATTTGAAGAAGATCCTCTAAGAAAATTAAGAGCCCTAAGATTTGCTGGTAGAACTGGTAGTAAATTAGAAAAGAATACAGCAGAAGCTATCATTAGTGATAACTCATTAGAAGATATTAGTCCAGAAAGAATTAGAGATGAATTTAAGAAATCTGTAACTACTGCTAAATCACCAAAGAAATACTTGGAGATGGTAGAGTACTTTAAGATGTGGCCAGTAATGTTTCCTACTGTTTATGTTGATAAGAGATTCATAAACTCTAAAGATTGGATAATTCAAATAGCAACTCTATTTGGTGTTAATGAAAACGATCAAATAAAATCTCAATTAAATAGACTAACATTCTCAAGTAAAGAAATAGATTCTATTTTATTTCTTAAATCATTAATGACTCTAAAACCAGAGACTGTATTTAACGTAAGTAAAAAGAGAGATATTGTAAAGCTAGATAAAAAGATTATCTTAGAATTTGCAAAGCTAAATAAGCTAGACATTAAAATGATAAAGGCATTTATTAAATACAAGCCATCTACTAACGGCGGTGATGTTATGAAGCAGTTTGATGTGAAAGGACCTGCAATCGCAGATAAAATAAAAGAGATCGAAGCAGAAAAGTTTGCAAAACTTTACAAATAATTGCCTCTAGATTTTTTTATGTCAATTATTTTTCGTATATTAGTACTGTAATTATGGACGAGAAGAGTAAAAAATTAAAAGAGGTAAATCTAACACTCCAAGAGTGGTTAGATGCTTTGCGTATGCCAACTCCAGTAAGAAACAAAAAGAAATATAGACGTAAGAAAAAGCATAAAGGTAAGGATAATGAATAAAGTAGTTTTTATAGGAGATATTCATGGACATGATACATGGAAGCGTATTGTTGCTGATGAGCACAATGCAGATCACTTTGTGTTTGTTGGAGATTACTTTGATGCATTCGTAATTACACCTGCAGTACAGATCCAAAACTTTAAAGAGATTATCGAATTTAAAAAAGCTAATCCAGATAGAGTAACTCTGTTAGTAGGTAACCATGATTATCATTATATGCCATATTGTACTGGAAGATACGGAGGCTATTCTCAGTTCTTTGCTGCAGAAATTGGTGAATTGTTAAAAGTGAATGCACATAATCTACAAGTTGCTTGGCAGCAAGCAAATGTACTAGCGACCCATGCTGGAGTAAGTAGCACATGGTATGATGCGCATGTTACTAATCTTGGTAATATGTTTGAGATTGCAGAAACATTAAACTTGTTATGGTCAGAGCGTCCAGATTATTTTAACCACTCAGGGAGAAATTCATTTGGTAATTCACCGTATGACGGGCCGTTTTGGATTCGCCCGGAAGCACTAAGATCAGACCTTGTCGATCCAGATATTATCCAAGTAGTTGGACATACTCAAAGAGAAAGAATTTCAGATGCCGACAATGTATTTGTAATTGACACTCTTCCAAGAGAGTACCTTGTCCTCGAAGATGACAAGTTCGTAATCGCGAACGTTTACTCTAATTAATTTAAGAAAGCCGTGAAACTATCGCGGCTTTCTCTCTATAATAAATAATTAAATCTAGTTATTATGAGCAAAAACATTCTAAAAGAAGCAGACGAAATAATCAATAACAGATCAGAAGAGAAAGAACGCATGTACGGTCCTTTCGAAGAAGGCATGAGACGTGCCGCTATGATCTGCGCAGGTATGACCGGTAAAGAATGGTCAGGATCTGATATGTATGCCGCGCTAGTCGCACTTAAATTAAGCAGACATTCTTACAACTATAAAGAAGACAACCTATTAGATGCAGTAGCATATATTGGAGGTCTTGATAATTACATTAAGAAGTATGGATATGGTCCAACTGAGAAGCCTATTAATTTAACTGACGCAGACGCTGGATATGGAGACAAAAAGTAACCTAGTCTATTTCACAGACTTAGAGCAAGATAAAACACTTAAGATTGGTATTGCCGCACTTGTAGGTAAACTTAGTCCAAAATTAAGTTCACATAAATCTGGATGGGCATTCCATCTGGCTAATCAATTAACACACGCAGGCTACACTAATGTAGAAGTCATTACAGACATAGAGACCGAATGGTCAGATTTTGATGTAATGTTACTTGAACATGGTATGGAATTTAAGGGTAATTTTAATATCTTTGGTGGGGCGAACGATGACTTGTACTATCAAATCACTAGAATGTTCGCTCAAGGTATCAAGCTATATTCGCTTCACCACGATATGCCCTGTGTAGGAACTCTAATTGAAAAGAGATTAAAAACAGGTTCAGAGCTATTCAAAACCCTAGAATCTAGAATCGATGAGGTAAAGAAAATTTGTTCCCAAATTCCCCGCGTGGACCGAATTGAAAAAACTTTCTGCCTGTGCTTTGGGGACTCTCATTCTTTTAGTCAATACACGCCGGGTTTCCAAACAGACAGACATGATGGTCTAACTCTTTTTGGCACTCTGAGGAGAGGGATTAGAAGTTATGTACCTAATTATATTCAATCACTACGTGTCTATTTAGGGAATATAGATATAAGACACCACTTAATGAGACAAGACAATCCATCGAAGTCTTTAAAATCAATGATGGAAGAATATGAACAACAACTAATCGATTTAGAAATTGATAATATTGATGTTATTCAGGCTCTACCAATTGAGAATGAATCTAGACCACTACCAAAAACAGGCTTCTATAAAGATACACCTTTCTTTGGTACTTGGGCAGAAAGAACTGCATTGGTTAAAGAATTTAATCAATTAGTAGAAGCAATGTGTAATAGAAATGGTTGGAAGACCTGGAAGCATTCAGATGTTTTCTTAAACTCTTTTGGCGAATTAACATTTGATGTTATGGAAAAGCCTAAGTCAGTTCATATTGCACGAGAGTATTATCGTTGGGATCTAGTTAATGATGAGCCTAACACAAAATTAATCAAAGTAACACAAGCATTATTTTAATATGGCACTAACACAAGACACAATCAACGATATTAAATTCAGCGTACAAACAGCTAATGATAGTTTAAAAGTATTTGGTAAGACAGATATTTCAGATAGTTTACTAAAACATAATCTTAATCATCTATTAAAAGCAGCTAGCGCAATATCATCTGAATTAAACAGAAGACAAATATTTAAGGAGCAAATATAATTTATGAAAAAATACACCATTTTAGTAACACCATTAAACAAAACCGGAGAACCATATACCATCATCATCGAGTCCGATAGAATTGATTGGTCCATGGCACAGTATCAAAGAAACAGAGATGCTTTCAACTGGGAAATCAAAGAAGTGAATGAGTACGACGTGTAAAATTAAGACTACTAGATACTATGATGAGTTTATCAGGTATTATGAGTTAGCCTTAGACCAGCAGAAAAAGAGTAACCTAGGCCACATTCCACATGCCGAGTCCAAGTTGGACGATCCGCTGATGGAACATATCGAATTGTATGATGTGGTAGAAAGGAAGTATGCTGGATTTAGTCAAATCGTAAATGATGCTTTTTATGGTTGGACTGAAGCACACCCTTATTGGTCAAGAATGCAGGCCGGACTCTATACGGAACAGCGCAAAGATGTCGCTACCAATTGGACCGGTAAACAAGAAGTCTTCGGCCTACCAGAATGGCTCTACATATTCATCCTGCACAGAGTATGTGGATCTGCAATTAACTATGCTACTAAACCAAGTGGCTATCACAACACGCTACTATTCGACTTGTGGCAATCTGATTCTATAGAACAAATGTGTGAGCAAGTTAAGGACAGAACCACTCCATTCTACACTTCAGTTGGGTATCAATTCCCAGCTTTCCCAAAGCCCCCGATTCCACAACAGAACGAAGAAGTCTTTGTTGGGATGACGGGGTTCGAAGGTCCTCAATTTACTTACAAGAGAGGTGGCGACTATTTCCTATGTGAATTTGCACCACGTCTAGCTAGAGAAATGGCAACATGGTTAGAGGCTGGTGATAAAAGAGATCTTAGAGAAATAGGTGAATGGATGTTTCAATGGAATGCTGATAATGGCCTAAGAGCTTATAGATTCCAGTACGCAGCAGTCTTAGCAGATATTGCAGATTGGTTTCCACAGTATGTTAATAAAGAGTCAATGTTTTATTATGGAACAAATGCAGTAGAATGTATTGGTTATCTTGCAGATCCTGTAGAAGGCAAGGGTAAGAAATCAGAACCATTCCTAGATGCAGTAATGACAAAGATCTATGAACAAACAGGTAGTCTTCCGTATAACGCAGAGGATGTAGCTTGTGACTTTATTAGATGGATTGAAAACTATATGAGACCAGGGAAAGATTATGCTCATATTGATTTAGATAATACATTTAATAGTTCAACAATTATCGATCACCCCTATGGTAGACAAAGAGCTATGGTAGATTTAGGGTTAGTAGAAACATTTAACGGAATGAAACACCATCCAAGTGATGATAAAGTAATTGCAGCTGCTGGGATTACACCAGAAGCATATAAGAAAAAAGTAGCAGAATTTTATGGCGCACAATAAACACACCGATGTATTAATGAACCAGGATCTAAATCTGATGATGCCGAATAAACAGGCATGGTTGGATTTAGCAGGTGATTGGCAAGATCCATTCGAGGCTCCACAATTAGTAGACCATGATGGATTTAAAGTAGTTAGAGAAGATCTAATGGGATTTGGTTCTAAATGTAGATTTGGAGATATTCTAGTTAGTACATGTAAATATGATACTCTAGTCTATGTTCAACCTAGATATGGATTTGCAGGTATTTCACTTGCATACCTAGCACAGAAGTATAACAAGAAACTTGTACTATTTAGTCCAAGTCAAAAAGAGATTTCAGACCATCAAGCAATTTGTGTTGAAATGGGAGCTGAAATGAAATTTAAAAGAATTGCAGCAATGCCAGTTCTAAATCAACATGCTAAGAAATGGGCAGAATCAAATAATGCATTTTTTATTCCACTAGGACTTCGCCATGAATTGGTTACAGCAGCTGCTGTGAAGGTCGCACACGATCTTGCAGAGAAACATGGTTATCCAGAAGAAGTATGGTCAGCAATATCCACTGGCGTTCTACAAAGGTCTTTGCAAATAGCCTGGCCTGATGCTAAGTTTAATGGAGTTGCAGTAGCAAGAAATATTAAGAAAGGCGAAAGAGGTATTGCAGAAATTTGGTCACATCCAAAAGCATTTACACAAGATGTAGACCCACAATATAATCCACCATTTCCATCGGCAATGAATTACGATGCAAAGGCTTGGGAGTTCATGACAAAACATGGCTCTCCTGGTGCCTGGTTCTGGAATGTAGGTGGCGATCCTAAACCAAAAGATATTAACACAAAATCGTTAACAAAGTCCGAAAGAGCTTGGGGCGAAGAACTTGAAACAGATAAGTAAATCTAACTATAACAATTAAATAAAAAAATATGGCGAACGCAGATAATAAATGTGCAGATTTGGAAGTCCAAGACTTTCACGCAGAAGCAGAAGACACATTGGGTCTTATTTACAATAAACAAGTAGAACTACAAAAACGTTTAGGCTTTGACTTTACAGGTTGGAATCTAAAACAAATTGCAGAGTTCTGGTGTGTAAATAAACACGCGATGTCAGATGAATTAAATGAAATGTTTGATGCCTTAGGTGGTATCAACGACGGTATTGCCTCAGGTGCATGGAAATACTGGAAGAGTACTAATGCTCAAGCAGCCGAAATGAAGATCGAAGATCTTTCTAAAGCTGACAAATTAGAATTATTCTATGAATGGATTGATGGTTTGCATTTCTATATGAACTTTGCAATTTCTATCGGTATGACAAGTAAAGATATTGTTAACCTGTACATGGCAAAGAATGCAGAAAACCATGACCGTCAAAACCGAGGATATTAAATGCTGTTAGATATTGAACAAAAAGAGAATGAGTTAATTGTATCTTACTTTAATAAAGAAGGTACAGTATCATTTAAACGCTATCCAGTAAAGCAGTTTCAAAATTGGGTCGTAACGAAAGATGATGACAAGTGGAGAGACCCAAACATGAAAAACTGGGATGGCAGAACTTTAAAAAAGTCCAGATCCAGGACCTTTAATAAGTTTTCATTACTTTATTTTATGGATTCTCTTTCTCAAGAAGATCGAGATGAGATCTATGAGTTCAATATGCCTCGCACTTATTTTGTTGATATTGAGACAGAGATTGTAGATGGTTTTCCAAAGCCTGAAGAAGCTAAGTCTCGTATATTAACTTTCTCAATTATCACCCCAGAGCGTAAAGCTATCGTTCTTGGTCTTGAAGATCTTTCTGCAGAACAGATCAAAAAGATTGAAGAAGATACTAATGCTCATTTTAAAAATGGTGATTATGACCAGGACTGGGAATTTAGTTATTACAAGTTCAAAGATGAATACAATATGTTGTATACATTCTTGCACAAGTTTTTACCTAAGTTTCCTATGATGACTGGTTGGAACTTTATCAACTATGACTGGCAATATATTGTCAACAGATGTAAAAGACTACAAATCGATTTAACCGATGTTGCTATCACAGGGGCACTCGATAAAAAAGATTCTAGACCTTTACACATGGGTATTTTAGACTACATGCAATTGTATGATAAATACGATAGATCTGGACACGTAAAGGAATCAAACGCATTAGCATTTGTATCTGGAGCAGTCTTAGATGGTATAAGTAAAATTAATTATAGTGGTTCGTTACAAGATCTTTATGAAAACGATTTTAAGAAATATGTTTTCTATAATGTAATTGACTCGGTATTGGTTTACTATATAGATCAAAAATTAAGATCTATGGAAGTCCTGCTAACATTAGCAACCATTACTAAGATGCCACTATATAAAGCAGCCTCACCTGTGGCTATTACTGAATCTTTAATCGCTCGTAAACTAGCCGAACAAGATAAGCGTATCGGAACCGAGTGGGACAGAGAAGACGGTAAAAAAGATGCAAAGTACGCTGGAGCCTTTGTTAAAGAACCTTTATCCGGATATTATAGTGGAGTAAGCGCATTTGACTTTGCGTCACTATATCCATCTGTGATGAGGCAATTTAATATATCTCCGGATTCATTCATCGAGATTGTTCCTGAAGCGGAAGTTAAGGAACGTAGGAAAGACCAAAATGTTATAGTTTGTCAGAATGGCGTTGTTTACTCAAAAGAAGAAAGCGTTCTTAAAAAGATCTTAGGAGATTTATATGCTCAAAGAAAAGATTACAAGAAAACTTCTTATGATTATTATACTAAAGCTGACGAATTACAAAAAAAATTTAGTCTATAAATCAGAAGTTTATGGGTAGCGTCGGGATATATAAATCACTAGCAGCGCTGCTAATAATTCAGATTAAAGATTAGATTAAGATGGGTCTCACAAAGACCCTTTTTGGCCTATTTTATTTTAAAAACTTAAATTAACTAAAAAAACAACTTATTAGCAATATGTCATCACTATTTACAGAAAGAATTCCATTTAAACCTTTTGAATATCCTGAATACTACACAGAAGGTTGGTTAAAACAAGCTCAAGCCTTCTGGCTACATACAGAAATCTCTATGCAAGGAGATGTAAAAGATTGGAATGAAAACCTTTTACCACACGAAAAACATTTAGTAGGAAATATATTATTAGGTTTTGCACAAACAGAATGTGCAGTATCTGATTACTGGACCACTATGGTAACTAGATGGTTTCCAAAACATGAAATCAAACAAATGGCTATGATGTTTGGTTCTCAAGAAACTATTCACGCAACAGCATATTCATACTTAAATGAAACTTTAGGTCTAGAAGACTTTGAAGCATTTTTACATGAACCTTCTATGGCTGATAAATTTGACTTATTAACTTCAACTACTGCGGAATATACGCACGATGACTTAGCCAAAGATGCTAATGCAAGAAAAGAGGTTGCAAGATCTTTAGCAATTTTTTCTGCTTTTGCAGAAGGAGTAAGCCTCTACAGTTCTTTTGCAGTTTTATACTCATTCCAAATGAGAAACTTATTAAAGGGAATTGGTCAACAAATGAAATGGTCAGTAAGAGATGAATCTTTACATTCTAGAATGGGATGTCAATTATTTAAGCACATGTGCCAGGAATATCCTGAATTGAAACAAGAGGTTTATGCTGACGTATTACAAGCAGCAGACTTAATGCGCAAAATGGAGCATAAGTTTATCGATAAAATCTTTGAGCAAGGCGATTTAGATAATCTAAAAGCTGAAGATTTAAAAGAATTTATTAACAAGAGAACTAACGAAAAGTTAGTTGAATTAGGGTACGAATCCGAATTTGAGTTTAATGAAGAATCAGCAGGACAATTAGACTGGTTCTATCATTTAACAGGTGGACATACTCACACAGATTTTTTCGCAGTTAGACCAACTGACTACGCAAAAGCTGGAGAGGGTGAAAACTGGGACGAAGACGATTTATTTGATTAAATATTAATATGAAAGACAATAAAAAGGTAAACCACGCAGAATACTTAGGCTGGAAATTAGGAGTTGATTTTCCAGAATGGGCAAACACAGAGGTTTACATTAAAACAATATCAGCAGGTTACTTATTTGATGGCGAGAAGCCAAAAGATGCATACTGGAGAGTTTCTACTACAGTAGCAAGACGTTTAGGTAAACCTGAATTAGCAAGCAAATTTTTTGATTATATCTGGAAGGGTTGGTTAAACCTAGCATCTCCAGTTTTATCTAATACAGGATTAGAAAGAGGATTACCTATTTCTTGTTTTGGTATTGATGTTGCGGATTCTATCCACGACATTGGTTCTAAAAACCTGGAGATGATGTTACTTGCAAAACATGGCGGTGGAGTAGGCATTGGAGTAAATCAAATTAGACCCGCTGGAACTAAGATAGCAGGTAATGGAACAAGTGATGGTGTTGTACCGTTTTGTAAAATATACGACAGTACAATATTGGCAACCAATCAGGGCTCTGTTCGTAGAGGAGCAGCAAGTGTTAATATTGACATTGAACACGGTGACTTCTGGGAATGGCTGGAAATTAGAGAACCTAAAGGAGATGTTAATAGACAATCTCTTAATATGCATCAATGTGTAGTAGTACCAGATGGTTTTATGCAGAAAGTGCAAATGGGTGATCCTGAAGCGCGTAAGAGATGGATTGGTGTACTAAGAAAGAGAAAAGCAACAGGAGAACCTTATGTAATGTTTAAGGGTAATATCAATAGAGCAAATCCAGAAGCATACAAGCAGAACGGCCTTAAAGTTTATATGACAAATATTTGCTCTGAGATTACTCTCCATACAGATGAGTCTCACTCTTTTGTATGTTGTTTATCTTCTGTGAATTTAGCAAAATATGATGAGTGGAAGAATACAGATCTAGTTTATACTGCAACTTGGTTTCTTGATGGAGTCTTAGATGAATTTATCCAAAAGGCTAAATTTATGAGAGGCTTTGAGAATTCAGTAAGATCTGCAGAAAAAGGTAGAGCATTAGGACTTGGAGTTCTTGGATGGCATACTTATTTACAAGAAAGAGGTATTCCATTTGAAGGCTTAC
>Ga0257110_1000363_pt1 | contig 22861 bp, 17 predicted proteins | sample LP_taG_7_FD_190184 | JGI IMG/M metagenome (GOLD analysis project Ga0257110, IMG submission 190184) | Marine microbial communities from Northeast Subartic Pacific Ocean, Canada - LP_J_2015_P26_10m | ecosystem: Environmental > Aquatic > Marine > Oceanic | place: Canada: Northeast Subartic Pacific...
TCCCACGGACAATTTCCCTAAGCGGAGCAACTACCTTTTGGTTGAGCGCAAAACCCCTGGCGGCTGGCGCGGGGTTGCCGATGACGGCGATTGGACGACTTGGGTGCGCTGGCAGCTTGACGCTCAGGCCTATGTTGCCGAACTGAGCTGGGCGATACCCCAGAGCACGCCGCTTGGTGATTACCGTGTTTCACACTTTGGCTTGGATACCACGGGTTCCGCGTTTAGTGGGACATCGTCTGTTTTTTCCATCTCGGAGGAAAGTGGCCGTTAGCAGGAGTGGTAAGCAGCCCGGCGTGTGCTGTTAAAACAGATAGGCGGAGTCCACTGTCGCATGGCCCCCGCTAAAGGTGTCTGTTCAGAGAAAAAAGGGAACGCCGCCTCACCAGTAGTGTGGTCATTTGCGTTGCTGCAAAACAGAGAGCAGTCACGAGAGCGATGATGCAAGGTGCGCGTGCACGCAATCGGTTTGCGGACTGCTGCGGCGATAACGCGGTGGACGTCGAGTGCGCTGTGCACTAACGTCACCCGTCTTGGTCGGTTTTTAAGGGGTGTTTTGAGGTGAGCTGGAACCGCCAAGCAGTGTCACAAGACGAGCATTTTCCGGTCGCTGTGATTGCGAGCGACCGTAGCCTGACATTTTCCACCGCGAAGGATTTCGATCGCGCTTGGGAGCTCGGCATTTTTTATCTCAAAGTGCCCGAGCATCTGGACCTTGAGAGCGCTCGCCAATTTGGTGGCGAGTTACTCGCCTTAGATAGCCCCTACCGGAGCATTCAACACTATGGCGCCCTTGAGGGGTTCATTGCGCTTAAGAACAACCAGCAAACCAAAGTAGCGTTACGCCGTCAGCATTGGGGTCAGCACTATCCTGCAGAAATAAGCGAGTTTGGTCGCCAACTCGACCGTATTGGTATGGCCATCCTTCGTGAAGTGTTTCGCCAATCTGGCATTCCTGAACCACTGTGGGACGATGCTTCGGGCGGCTATTCCTCGGGGGAGGGCACCGCATTTCTGAATTTCGTCCACTACGACACCCGCAATCCAGATTTGGGATTACACCCCCACACTGATTACGGTTTCGTCACGATCCTCGATGCGACGACGCCCGGGCTTCAGGTTGAGGTCAACGGTCGGTTCGAAGATGTGCCGGTGCTCCCCGGTCATTTTGTGATCAATTTTGGCGAGGCATTGCACTTCATCACGGCCCACTCAGAACGCGCCGTCGGTGCGGTAGTGCATCGAGTCCTGAGCCAGCAATCGGCTGATCCGATCCGCCAGAGCATCGTTTACTTTGCCAATCCCGACCTCGATGGCAGGCTGTGGCAATACGATGCGAAAGGAGAGGTTAAAGGAAGCTCTTCCGTGCAGGACTTTTTCGCTATTTTGGAGAAAAACCTCACCGAGTACCGCTAGCATCGATAGACGCTTAGGCAACCGAATAAAGCGCCGAGCGGTCTATCACTCATCCCATAAGCCGGGGAACAGACGGATCGCATTGTCGCGCAAGATCTTTTGGCGAAGGGTTTTTCGTTCGGGGTTGGCAGTGGTGATCAATACCTTCGCGAGCGAAGCGCCCAAATGATAAAACGGCCAGTCTGTGCCAAACAGTAATCGATCAGTATTAGTATTTTGAATCATCGCCTCCAGCATGGTCAGGCTTTGCCCATGAATACCCAGCCACGCGTTATCGTAGCGTGCAGCGAGAGCAATCATCGCCTCACTGTCACGGGCACCCGCATGCCCGAGAATAAACTGTAGGTTTGGAAATTCGGCCAGCGCACCTTCGTAGTGCCGGGGAAGGGCGTAACGGTGGGATGACTCGGGTTCAATGCCGGCTCTGCCACCATGGAAAAAAACCACTAAGCCCAAATTTTGCGCCTCGGCGTAAAGGTCCATCAGTGCCGGCTCGTCGGGATAAAATCGCTGAACAGTAGGGTGCAGTTTGATGACGCGCCCGCCCCGAGCCGCCCCTCGACGCATTTTTTCCACTGCGTCATCGGCGTGTGGGTGCGTTGAAAACCCGACGTGTAAACGCCTAGCTTCTTGCACGGTGTTAACGGCTGCATACCAGTCTTCGAAGAGCTGGTCACCAAAAGGCAACCCCAGTTTGATGGGCAGCAACATTGCGTGTTGTACGCGCATGGCATCCATCTCTCGCAGCAGGTTGGGAATGGTTTGCGTTTTGGCAGACTCACTACCCCACAGACCCTGAGCTATGGTGCCCGTCGTCAAATAATCGAGTGCTTGCCTAGAAAAGTTGCCATTAATGTAAGTATCTAGGTCGAGGGGGCACGCCGGCGTCGATCCATCACAGTCCAGTAGATGTTTGACGCGGGGCGTTGTTGCGAGCAGATCGAGGTGGGGTCTAAACAAAACAGACATACCCAAATGGCAGTGCACATCAATCGAATAGGGCACTTCCTCGTCGGTGCAGCGGAGGACGCCGTTAGCATCGAGGTCAAACCAGGGTAGCTGTGCGAGCCCTCGATAACCGGGATAGACATGACGCCCATAGGAGCCGCGGCCGCGTGTTTGCTCCTCTAGTGCTCGCTGCCGAGCGAGTAACTCGATATCCGCTTGAGCGTAACGCTCTGGCGGTGGCGAATCGCAGCCCGGCAGTGCCAGGCCGAGGGCGGCGGCACCGCTGCCCAGCAAGAATTGTCTTCGACTGCGCATCGGGTACATAGGATTGGGCAAAGCTATTGTCCTCAGCAAGACTCTCGCCAGCAAGGTACCACGACGGCCGATGCCACTCCGCCAGGCCGAGGACCCAATCCATATTGGTTAGAGCTAGGCAGATTACCCAGAACAGGCTGAGGCCTGTTTCGTCTCTTAGGTCAATGCGCTTGGAGCACTAGGTGTCAAAAGCTCTTTTGGCCTCTCTTGTTAGCACTGCCGACTTTTACCATGTCAAGGCCGATAGGCCGCACCAAGACACACGCGGACGCACTAAAACTAGCGGCAACTGAGTAATAGATCAATCGCTGATACAGACGCGCCCGACGAACCCTAACATTTATGTCGTCTACTATAGGCTATGATATTTGGTTGCAATAAGTGTTGCGAATGGCAGGTTAACCGAGATCGCTTTTCTGTAAAGAAGGGAAAAGTGAGTGCATTTTCATGAGGAGCTTTGTTTCACCCTCGAATCGCAACTTTCTCAGAAAAAAAGCCTGTGGTCCCTTTAGTTTTCCGATCGCCATGCCGATATACGTTTCGCTGGACATTCTTAATGTCAGCGTTGGCGACTCTGCTAATCCCTCATTAGCACTGCATTGACCATTGGTAATATGCAGCACAAAGTTGCCACCTCCCTGTCCGTTGATGAGGAACTGTACCGTCGCCTCGAGCCCAATCGCTTTTTCCGCAGCAAATCTTGTGGGCATTCCGAATATTAAGTCTTTTATTTTGACATCTGCCATGTGATCGCGACGTGATACCATTAATCTCCAAGGTAACTTGATCCTTACCGAAAGACCACCGGCCCACAAATAATAAATATCCGGAGGTGAATAGTGGATATCCGGCTAATTTTGGCGACTTTTGTGACACTGGTGCTGCCAGCGGTTATGGCGTTCTGGATAACGATTCATGGGTGTCTTAGGTTTTGGCGCAGGGCGGGTGTGGTGCCTGCTTATAGTGCTGCGGCCATCACTATGATAATCGCTGCATGGTTTGCATGGTATTGGCGTCAGCAGTTGCTGGGGTCTGACCTGGGATTTAGCTGGCTGACTGTCATTCCAGGGGTTTTGATCTATGCCGTCTCAATCTGGCTTTCAAAATCTGTTCGAGAGCACTTAAGCCTCAGCACTTTTGCGGGTGTTCCAGAGATAAAGAATAGTTCTCAATGCCTTATCACCGAAGGTCCATATACGGTCGTGCGCCACCCAAGGTATACCTTGGTGATCGTCGGTATCATAGGATGGTGTCTCGTTTGTAACTTCTTGGGAACCTACGTGGTAGGTGTAATTGCTATATGCGGGTTTTATTTAATAGCAGTTCTCGAGGAACGTGAGCTTCAGCAAAGATTCGGACAAGCGTACTTCGACTATCAGACTAAAGTTCCTCAGATCATCCCCACCTTTGCTGGGTTAGTGAGCTTTATCCGCTTGAGAAAAGCGTGAACTAGTATGGATGTGGTCTCGCCCCTCAAACTTGTCGTTAACCGAAGGGCACACGAGGTCAACGTTAGCAACTCCGACACGTTATTGACGGTTCTGCGAGATAATTTGGGTGTCAAGAGTGTCAGGAAGGGGTGTGACAGTGCTCAGTGCGGTAGTTGCACCGTGCTCCTGGATGGCAAGTCGGTAAAGAGCTGTTCAGTTCTGGCGCTTCAGACACAGGCTCAGTCTGTCATCACAGTCGACGGTTTGGCCGAAGCTAATCGTCTGGGTTCTCTGCAAAGTCATTTCGGTGCAAAGCACGCACTGCAGTGCGGTTTCTGTACTCCCGGCATGTTGCTCAACGCATCCGAATACCTGGCCCAAAACTCCGATCCGGATCCGGCTCGAATCCGTCAACAGTTGCGTGGAAATTTATGCCGTTGCACCGGTTACCAAAATATAGTGGGCGCGATCAGTTCAGCGGCTAAAGGCGAAGATTATGACGAGTCTGAGTCTCTGAATCTTTGCACGCACCCTGGTCGTGTGGAGGACTCCCGACTGTTGCGTGGAGAGGGCACTTTCACTGACGATATCGAGTTGCCTGGTCAACTTTATGCTGGCTTCCTCCGTTCCAAAGTGGCCTATGCGGAGATAAAGAAGATAGATCTATCCGCTCTCAAGGAACTCGTTGGAGTCTGTGCCGTATTTACTGAGCAAGACGTTTTGTCTGATGGTCTCATGCCCCCTACTTGCAGCTGGCAAATCACGGATGTTTCTGGAGAGCCTATGCGTTCAAAAAGCAGACCGCTCCTCAGCAGTAAGAAGGTCAAATATGTGGGGCAGCCGATAGCTATGATCGTTGCCACCTCCCGGAAAGTCGCGCAGCAAGCGCTAAAGAAAATCAAAGTCCACTACAGTGAATCCAGACCGGTTATCGATCTTAATTCGGCATTAAAATCTGGGCCCATCCACCAAACGCTAGACAGCAACGCTGCTTTCAATTGGCAATTGGGGGATGAAGAAACAGTCGAACGGGCGTTTAGCGGTGCGGAGCACGTTTCAGCGACGCAGATAGTGAATAACCGTTTAATAGCGGCACCATTGGAGACGCGAGCAGCCAATGGTAAATATGACGAATCTACCGGGCGCTACACCCTTTATGCCACCACCCAGAACCCGCACATATTGAGGCGAGTTTTGGCTGAAGAGGTAGGTATAGCGCCAGAGCATATGATCGACGTACTCTCAAAGGATGTTGGAGGTAGCTTCGGTTCTAAAATCTTTGTCTACGGGGAGGAATGTCTTTGCCTGTGGGCGGCGCGAAAGTTAAATGCGCCGGTCAAGTGGTCCGCAACCAGAGGAGAAAGCTTTGCAGCTGATGTTCATGGAAGAGACCACCTTACGGAGGCGGCTATAGCGCTTGATAAAGATGCTCTTATTACCGCAATCAAAGTCAATACACTGGCCAATTTAGGCGCGTACCTCTCACCGTTTGGTTCGCTAGTTCCCACCTATAACTACGCAATGATGCTAGCGGGGCCTTACTCAATTCCCAATGTCTTTGCGGAGGTGACAGGTATTTATACGAACACCTCACCCGTCGACGCCTATCGCGGAGCGGGCAGGCCTGAGGCGACCTTCGTAGTTGAAACGCTCATTGATAATGCCGCGAATGAGCTGGGTCTGGATCCTGTTGAGTTAAGGGCTCGGAATTTAATCCAGCCCGAGCAAATTCCGTATCAAACGCCGACGGGCCTTGTTTTTGATTCTGGAGATTTTCCAGCACACTTTGAAAAAGCGATTGAGCGTGCCAAATATTTTTCATTTAACGAGAGGCAACAAAAAAGCTTAAAGCAGGGCAAAAGACGTGGTGTCGGAATTTCAAACTATGTCGAAGCTTGCGCAATAGGGCCTTCTGCTATCGCAGGTGTCCTGGGTGCTGATTACGGTCTGTGGGAATCAGCCACTGTTAGGTTCCTACCCACGGCTAAACTTGAGGTTGTTACGGGGTCCCATTCTCAAGGGCAAGGCCACGAAACCACTTTTTCTCAGGTTGCGAGCAATGCGCTTGGGATACCGCTAGCAGATATTTCTGTGCTCCACGGTGACACTCGCTGTACCCCTGTGGGTATGGGGACCTATGGCTCAAGATCTCTCTCAGTTGGTGGTTCGGCCGTTGTTTTAGCCGCCGAAAAACTCATCGAGAAGGGACGAGCGATTGCAGCCCATTTTTTTTACTGCCAATCATCGGAAGTGGAGTTTGCGTCTGGTGTATTCAAGCACGCCGACGGTGAGGATCAAATGTCGATTCAAGAAATAGTCCGCATCGCCCATGCTCCTCACAATTACCCTGAGGATCTAGAACCCGGGATGGAGGCTACCGCGTTTTACGATCCGAAAAACTTCACCTATCCGTCCGGCACACACATTTGTGAGGTGGAGATTGACCCTGATACTGGATCAGTAGCAGTGGTTAACTACACAGCGGTCGACGACTTCGGTGTGGTAGTGAATAAATCTATCGTAGAGGGGCAGTTGCATGGCGGCATCGCTCAGGGTATCGGCCAAGCGCTATGGGAGCATGTGAAATACGATTGCGAGACAGGAGAATTGATTACCAAGTCTTTCAAAGAATATGCCGTTCCGAGGGCCGAGCAGCTTCCCTCATTTGATATCTCTTTTACCCAGACTCCCTGTGAACATAACCCTCTTGGAGTAAAAGGTTGCGGAGAGTCAGGAGCAATAGCAGCACCACCAGCGGTAATGAATGCTATTTACTCCGCGTTGGGAGAGCGCGTATCAATGCCCGCGACTCCTGAAAAGATTTGGCGCTGTATCAAAAAGTCTGCAGGGGGGGACTGAACATCTCCTCGATATTCCATAGTCCTGCAACGATCATCGATGCTGAGGCAATTTATCGCGAGGCTAAAAAGCCGATTTATCTACACGGCGGTCAAGAGGTGGTTCTGCGTCTTCAAAATGACTTGGCAGATATCTCTGACTTAATAGACATATCCAATATCGATGAGTTGCATGGCCTTCACAAAGAGGGCTCTACCCTATCAATTGGTGCGGGCGAAAACCATGCTGCGATAGCGGGATCAGGTCTAGTTGCTCAAAAAGCCCCAGTATTGTGCGAGCTCGCCTCTAACATTGGTGATTCACAAACGAGAAATAGAGGAACGATAGGTGGCGCTATAGCGTCTAAAACACGGTCTTCAGACTGGAACGCAGCTTTGCTTGCCTTGGATGCAACGATCCACACAACAAAAACCAGTCACATGGCTGAAGACTACTTTTCCAGAGGAGGTTTAACAGCGGGAGAGCTCATAACCAAAATATGCTTTGAAATTCCGTCTAAAGGGACTTATCTGAAACAAACTAGAGCGTCTAGCACCGATGCTTTGATAGGTGTTTTAGTGAGCAGATTGGAGAAGAAATGTCGAGTCGCTATCGTCGGGTCGCAGAGAGCAGCCTTTCTGTGCCCAGCGCTGGAGGCTGCTTTAAGTGCAAAATTTCATCAGGATGTGTATGACCATAGTCACATTCCTGAGGGCATATTGGCTGACAATGCCGACGCTAGCCTAGAGTACCAGCTGAATCTAGTAGAGGTCCTCTGTAAAAGAGCGATCAGTAGTTGTGCTTAAGATATCGGTTTTAACGCAGTGATTAAAGCGGAGGTGCAGAGCGTGATCTCGCAGATTACAGATCACTCTTCATCTATCGTTACCAAACGGTGGCTACACACATAAACCCCAAAGTACGTAACACTGTCCGTTTGAAAGAGGCAGATGCTTAAAGATTTGCTGGGGCCAAGCGGATTAGCCAAAACAGGCCAAGACCTGCTTTGTCCGGCCGGGCTTCGTGCGCACAGCGCTCGGTGTCAAAAGCGCCTGGTGTCGCCTCCTGTTAAACCGCCGACTTTTACCATGTCAAGGTTGCTCAGTTGCACAAATACATGCGTCGATGCTCGCTAGTCTGGCTGAGAACCTCAGGTATAGTAAGAATGCGCTTTTTGAAGATACGCGGTTATGTAATCTCGGCGGCGGGAGCGTTACTGAGCTAGAAACCCGCCGTCAATTGGATAAACTCCGCCGGTACAAAAGGATGCGTCGTCGCTAGCTAAGAAAGCCACCATCGCGGCTACCTCTTCATCAGTGCCGTATCTCTTCAAGGCAATCAAAGCCTCAAACCCTTGCTTTGCTGCTTGAGGCGAACCAGGCGCTGCTTGCTCTTCGATAGATCTCATCATTGCGTTATCAATTGGGGCAGGAGCAATAGCGTTTACCCGAACACCATGTTCCGCTAACTCTAATGACGCCACTTCAACGAGACCGATTAAGGCATGCTTGCTTGCGACGTAAGCGCCGAGACCGGGGATTCCCACTTTGCCCGCTACTGAACTTGTAACGACCACCGATCCTCCCCGTGTAAGCATGTTAGGTATGCAGTGCTTCATGGTGAGCCAAGTGCCGCGGATATTTGTATTTTGCACCGCATCAAATTCTTCCTGCTCAATTTCGAGTAGTGGCTTTATCGAACCTTCGAAGCCAGCGTTAGCGAAGAGGATGTCAATGCCCCCCATTACTGCAATGCTATTCTCTGCCAGCGCTTTGCAATCTTTCTCGATCGAGACATCCGTCGCGCAGGTATAGACCTTGTCGCTGCGTAATCTCTCGGCAACCGTTGCTAAACGCTCTGTGGATCTAGCAGCGAGCATTACTGTCGCGCCTTCCGCGAGCAGGCGTCTTGCCGCTGCTTCCCCTATACCGCCTGTCGCACCCGTTATTACCGCTCGTTTACCTTCCAGTCGATTCATCGTCATGTTGTCTTCTACCGTATCTAAAATCTGCTCAATCTTCTGTCTCGGCCCAAGCCTCGAGTTGCTCTCGGTAGGGGTCCTTTACGATTGAGCTGCTAAGTTCGCCTAAATGCACCTCTCCGGTGCTGCCATTGATAGTGATCGTGTCCCCGCTCTTGACGTGCACGCCACCTATCATCAAACCATTTTCAATAAATTGTATGCTCTCAACGCCCACGATGGCGGGCAGATTCCAATCTCGTGCAACCACCGCTGCATGGCTCATTAAGCCACCAAGAGAGGTTAGGATGCCGGAAGCTACCGCCATACCGTGTACATCGGCGGGTGACGTTTCCCGTCGGATCAGTACTACTTCTTGACCACCCTCTGAAGCTTCGATTGCTGCCTCTGCGCTTAGGGCTACGATACCGGAGCCAACCCCGGATGAGGCTGCGATTCCGATGGCGATCGGTTTTTTTTGTTCAGTGACTTGTCGGGTCTCTCGGCCATTCTTAGACAAACCAGTACACACTCTGTTGAGCGCCTCTTTTTTCTTGAGATCGAAACGATCCGAAGTCGCCATTTCCACAGCAATGCGAGAAGCAGCTGCGGACGTCCGCTTGCCAACGCGCGCTTGAAGGACCCAGAGTTTGCCCTGCTCCACAGTGAATTCCACATCTACCATGTCCTGATAAAAGACTTCTAAGCGATGAAGATGGTCCTCCAGCTCTGCATATGCATGCGGCAGCCTGTCCGCAAATTCTGAGATATCAGCGGTGACGCTATTGCCAGCTACAACATCATCACCCTGTGCATCAGCCATCCAGTCGCCACAGATCCGCGCCTCGCCAGTATTAGGGTCCCTACTGAATGCGACGCCCGTCCCGGAGTCTGATCCGATATTGCCAAAGACCATTGCCTGAATCGTCACCGCTGTGCCCAACGAATCGGGTAAGCCGACTTTATTACGGTAGCTCTTCGCAGGTGCGCTGTGTCTAGAGTGAACGACGGCTTTAATGCACTCGCGCAGCAGATATCTCGGGTCGCAAAGTTGATCGAAACCAATTTCCTCGTTGACCAAATCCTCTATTCTTCGGGTGCGATCCTCGAGCGAATCGATTTTATTGGTGAGTGTCATTATCCTCGCTTCACTGATCTGTAGAACAGATTTACAGTAGCCACTCAGGAATCGCCAGTATGAGTCCCAAGCAAAGGAATGGTCTCCCGTCATCTCCTTTATTGCGGGCATTGTCAAAGGTGTCACGCCTAAGTTTAGTATCGTCTCCATCATCCCAGGCATGGAGGCGCTAGCGCCAGATCTTACGGAGAGGAGAAGTGGTTTGGTTTGGCCCCCAAATCTGCGATTGGTGACCTCTTCTAAGCTAGCAATTGCCGCATCCAAGTCGGCTGAGAACCCCTCTGTCATACCGGAGGAATCCAGTAGGTCGCAAATGTCTACACCGATCGTAAATCCAGGAGGTGTCGGAAGGCTAAGCTTCGAATGCATAGCCCACAAGCTAGCTCCCTTGCCGCCCACAACTTTTGTAATGTCGTCAAAAGTTCCGGTGTGGGGATGATCAAAGTGGAAGACCATTTCCATGCTCATTAAAGGATGGTGACCGTGCCGGTGCTACCGTTAACTTCGATGAGTGCCCCATCGGGTATCAGGCTCGTCGCGTCTGTCGCGGAGGTGACACACGGTACACCTAGCTCTCTTGCCACGATTACCGCGTGACTGATAGTTGCACCGACGTCCACTACGACTGCCGACACGGCAGAGAATAATGGCGTCCAAGAGGGGTCGGTGTGTCGCGCTATCAGTATATCTGCCGGCTGCAGATCTCCCAGGTCGGTTGGATCAGAAATCACCCGTGCTCTGCCCTTGTAAACTCCAGCGCAACCCGGCAAGCCCACAATTACTTGCGCTGATGCTGAATTAGCCGTCGCCTTCTCTCGCCACTCACTCAAAGGTGGAACGAAGGAGTCGACAATAAAAGGTGGCTCTAGGTTTGCCAGTCGTTCGCTCTCAGCCTTTCTCAGACCTACTAAGTTCCGAGTGTCTGACGAGCCTTCAAATGCCTCATTCCAATCGCTAACCATCAGCATCGCAAAGTCTTGCGGTGCCTCGAAAATGCCTTTTGCAACGTATCTTGATGCCAGTTCCCACATCGGCATCCGCATCTCATGAGTGAGCATTGCGCAGTTTGTACGAGTCCTCTCCCTTGCCGCAAAGAAGGTAGCCGTAGCAGTCAATGCGGCGTTAAACAGAGCCAACGATTGGGCATCCTCTTCCAGTTTAGAGCGGACTTCTGCGATTGCGGCTTCCCTGATTTCACGCCGGTTTGCCAATCTGGCCTGCGGAGAGACTGTGTCTGCCGCATTTCCCATGACTGCTAAGGCGGATAAAGGTGCGGTGGGGTCTAGTTCCCAGCAACTCGATGCCATCTCCCATTCGTTCGGGCCACGAAAACCGAACTCATCTATGAAAATCTGGAACTTGAAGCGGAACTCTTGGCATTCTGGCCTGGGGTCTGAGGCGATGGTTTTTAAAGTATCAAGGTCTATTTTTTCGAGATGCTTGGTTAGCCGCTCGCTGCCATGCACAAGTCGTCCCAACTCCCACAGTCGCCTCGCAGGAAGTGCAGAATCCACCTCACCATCCACGGTTAACATATCGGCAACTAGGGCACTTGCGCCTACGGCGTCGCAGATCTGAGCAATGACCCCACTCGGTATCATCGAGTGGTATGTAGCCATGATGTGGCGAACCCAAAGAGGCTCCCAGTCTTTCTCACAGATTTCGATACAGCGCTGAAAGAGATTATGGTCCGATAATTCCTTTAAATTGGGCCGCTCGTTCCGAAGTGTGATGAGTTTGGATCTGGTCTCCAGTAGCTCCGGCATCGTGGGAGATGAGAGGACCCAGGCAATTGTCTCTGCGAGTTGTTGCTCGTGTTTACTGGAGCTGTGTCCTGCTTCCTCGACGTATGACGGCACATCTGGTTGCTCCCCAAAAAAGCTGGCGTCGATTGCTTGAGGGGAGAGGCCAGGTGCTCGTGCTCCAAAAATTCTTGAAGCGGACACATTAAGGTACCCATAACCACCGAAGACACTGAGCATTTCCATACGATTTGGGGTGAACTCCTCTAAATCGAATGCGCCAATATTAACCAGAGCCTGTCTCCATCCTGGTTCAGAATGTGGGATACCCCATAAAGTCCAAGAAAAAGGCTTTACGACCTCTGGGAACACTTCTCCAATATTTGCCCTGGTAAATATCGGGAACTGCGTGGAAGGCTCGTTATCTACCGGCCATCGTCCTTTTAACAAACTGTCGGCTGTGATTTCTGAGACAGCTATGTCTCGTTCGTAAGTCATCGAAGCTGCCCTAAAATATTTATGACATTGACATCAGTGTCATCTATAAGGTATACCGATTCAGTGGCTTTGGCAACGTGAGAGCAGCGGCGTATCACTTAGCCCTGCGGTGCGCAGCGAGTGATAGGAAATATTCGATGGTGTCCAAATTAGTTGAAGAGATGAGAGGGTCGGCTATCCCGGTCTCTGACGGGAAAACAAAGAGCCAACCTTCGCCACACGGCGCTGAGCACTCTTTTGCGCTTCTCGATTTGCGAGCAGCGATAGGGATAGAGCAGGTAACCTTAAAGAGTGTGAAAGCCAGGAAGACGCATAAAAAGCTCCTCGAGGCAGCGGCTACTGTTTTTTTTCACAAGGGTTACACAGCGACGTGCGTAGCTGATATCGCCGTTCTGGCAGGTGTTGCTCACGGCTCTTTCTATCGCTACTTCGAACACAAAGACGGGATATTGCAGGAGTTGCTAATAGAACTTTACGCGGAATTAGGCAGAGCAACTCGAGACGAGTCGAAGACCACTGTTTATAACTCCGTCCCCTCGAAAGAGCGGTTACGTGACTTTAACGTCAGTTTTTTTCATGAATATGCTGCTCGTCGCGGTCTGCTGCGGGTGGCAAGAGAGGCAGCGTCTAGCTCTGTAGACGGACGATTCCGAGACATTTGGTTCTTAATGAGGGGCAGATTTATCGATCGGACGAGAAAGCTCATTCAGCGCATGCAGCTTCATGGCATGGCCGCTGGGCTGGATGCGGAGCTCACAGCGGAGGCCCTTGGCGCAACGTCGGAACAAATGGCTTATGTTTTAGTAGGTTTGCCCGAATCGGTTCCAAGTGGTGATCGGTTGACTGAGATCGGTCTGGCCTGTCATGAGATTTGGTCTAGAACTTTATTCCCGGAGGCAGTGGGGCCGTTAAGTACAAAAGATGATGTCCTCTAGTCTTCCCAGCCTGTTGGATGTCGGTTTATTTACCGCTCGTAAAGAGCATGAATGTTTTGATCTTTATCGAGCGGAAACTTTGCCACCGCGCCATAGTGAACCTGAAAATGACGAGGGCTTTTTTGTCCTTACCCGGCAATCCGATGTGTGGGAGGCCGCGACCAATACCGAGAAGTTTAAGTCCGGGCTAGGCACGCAAATAGCCGACAAACGAGCGGAGGGCAAAGGCGCTCCTAGTGTGCACAACGCTGATGCTCCCTATCACAGATATCTGCGTGACTTTGGTCGACGCGCTCTAGCACAGCCACTGTTGGATTTACGACGGTCGCGGGTAAGAGAGATTGTGCGTTCAGTCATACTCAGCGCCCCAAAAGATGAAGATTTTGATTTTGTTGAACAGGTGGCTCTAAAAATACCTATGACGGTTTTTGGAGAGGTTCTCGGCATTCCCGTAGATGATCGAGCCGCCTTGGTCCGATCTGCCAACACCATGAGTAGTGTGCTTGCCTCGCCAGACGAACAGGAGAGTTGCCGGGCTGAGCTATTTTCATATTTTCGTGAATTGGCAGCAGAGCGTCGCAAGCATTCGGGAAACGACGTTGCCTCCGTACTTGTTGCGCCTAATGAATCAGGCGATCAACTGAATGACGAAGAGTTAGAGGCGTACTTTCTCCTGCTAGTAGTTGCTGGCAATGAAACGACTCGGTTTTTGTTGGCGGGCGGGCTTGAACAATTCCTTTTGCAGCCGGAGGCAATGGAACACTTGCGGCGAGAACCGTCTCTCATCCCAAGCGCCGTTGAAGAAATGATTAGGTGGGTTTCGCCCGTCATTCACATGAGACGCACAGTGGTCGAGGATACGCGTGCCTTCGGGATGGATGTGGTCGCAGGCACAAAATTCGTCCTCTATTTCAGCGCGGCTAACCGTGACCCCTCGGTCTTCCAAGATCCCCATAAATTTTGCATCGACCGGACGCCAAACAAGCACGTTGGATTTGGCGCGGGCCATCATTTTTGTATGGGTGCTTATTTGGCAAGATTGGAGGTGCAAATTTTTCTAGAAGAATTCCTATCAATGATTAACGAATGTCAGCTGATTGGAGAGGGTGAACGCATCCCCTCATACTGGTTCGCTGGCCTTAAGACTTTGCCAGTGAGGTGGTCTTGAATTTCGAAGGGCAGCGAATCTTGGTAGTAGGCGCCGCGCGCGGTATCGGTGCTTCTCTGGCTGAGTTGTTACGGGTGAGTGGCGCTGAAGTGGTTGCTATGGATTGCCTAGAAGTTGAAGGTTCTCCGGCTATTAGAGTGGATCTTACACAGCCAGCGTCGATTGAATCTGCCGCCGGTGCCGTGCCTTCCTCAATCACTGGCGTAGCCTATGTAGCGGGTGTTCCAGCAACGGCTACTCCTTCGAACATTTTACAGGTCAACTTTTTGGCGATGAGAAGTCTGGTCTCGGCGCTGCATTCGAAAGTCTCTGATCAATCCACAGCTGTTTTTGTTTCCTCAATTACCGCACATCGTTGTGAGTGGTCAGATGATGATCTTGAGAACCTTGTCACGTCTTCAAACGAGGCTGTCCTAGATATCTTGCGCTCTAAACCAATGGATGGGGTGGAGAGCTACGAGCTCTCTAAACGCGCGCTCAACTATTGGGTCGCCAGCCGCCTACCTGCCTTTATGAACAAGGGCATCAGAGCGAATATCGTGAGTCCCGGCCCTGTTGAGACCGACATTCTGCGAGATTTTGAAAAGAGCATGGGGAGATCTCGCATTGAGGCCGCCTCAGAGCTCGCCGGTCGTCATGGGTCGCCCGATGAGATTGCCGAAGTGATTGCATTTCTATTGAGTGAACGATCTCGCTGGATTGCGGGGGTCGATGTGCGAGTGGATGGCGGTTTCTCTACGTTGCGAGAGGCTCACGGTAAGGGGGTTGGACTGGCGTTCCAGAGAAGCGGGGAGTTTCTATGCAATTGATATTTGTGCGCCATGGGGAGCCCGACTTTTCTGCTAGCAGCGTTGATCCACCTCTGTCTGAAAAAGGGATCAGACAAGCAGAGGAAACGGCGATAAGACTATCGCTTGAGCCGATTGACAAGTTGGTTACCAGCCCCCTCATGCGAGCACGGCAAACAATTAGTCCTCTAGCTGAGGCAATCGAAATGTCACCGGAGGTCCTAGAGGGGGTGGCTGAAATTGATCAATGGGGCGGTAGTTACCTGAGTGTAGAAGAGCTCCGTAAAGCTGGTGGTCCCGCCTGGGACGAGTTTTTGAGGGATCCCATTGCAGCTCTGGGTGGTGACGAAAAGACTTTTCGCGAAACGGTCACCACTTCGGTAGGTGAGTTAACTCGCTGTGGATCAAAACGAGTTGTAATTGCTACGCACGGTTTTCCGATAAACGTAATGCTGTCTCAAATCTTGGGTTTGGACGGTCTAACTAATTTTACTCCGCACCATGGATCGGTTACCAGATTGCATGCTGATGATAGCGGGCGCTTAAGAGTAATAACCATCAATGAAATGACGCACATCAGTAGAGACGGCAGCTGATGCATTTAAACCAGGTGGCGGCAGTAACGCCCTATAAAACAGCAGTTGTTTTGGGCGATATACGCATATCTTATGCGGCCTTGGATGCGGCATCTAGGCGAATCGCGGTTGCTGCGCACGATTTAGGGTTGCGCCGAGGCGATGTCATGGGGGTCATGATGTCAACGAAGCCTGAGCTAGTCGCTTCAATCGCCGCAGGACAAAGGTCAGGGCTTTATTGCTTGCCCATAGGCAACAGACTTACTTCCTCTGAGGTTAACTATATCCTAGAGGACAGCGGTGCAAAGCTGCTCGTCACAGATAGTGAAAACGAGGAAAGGGCCTCGAATGTTGCTGACAATATTTCGCGGATGAAAATAATTGGCATCGAGGCCGTCGAAAATTTATTTAGCACCGAAAACTCCCCAAGTGATCCCGACCCTGTCGAAGGGGGAGACATTCTGTATACATCGGGTACAACGGGTCTGCCCAAGGGCGTGCGCAGACCGTTGAACTTCAACCCGCTTGGGTCTGATTTGGGACGGTCGCAACGCCTTCGCGAGTTGTTTTCGATGGACGCTGAAACGATATTTTTCTCTCCAGCGCCGCTTTATCATGCCGCCCCGCTGCGTTTCTCGATGGACCTACTGAGACTCGGCGGCACGCTAATACTTAATCACCGATTCGAGGCGAAAGCCGCGTTGCGGCTAATAGTCGAGGAAAAAGTCACGCACAGCCAATGGGTGCCGACGATGTTCACACGCCTTTTGGCAGCGCGGACCGACAGTTTTGCTGCGCCGGCACACAGAGTAGCGATTCATGCGGGTGCGCCGTGCTCCGTCGAGCTAAAAAAACAAATGATTTCCTGGTGGGGACCAATACTCCACGAGTATTACTCGGGCACAGAGAGCGTTGGATTTACGCATATTGCCAGCGAGGAATGGATCGAAAAGGTGGGCTCTGTTGGCCGCCCATGGGGTTGTGACGTTCACATCCTCAACGAAACAGCCGAACCTCTGCCTGCTGGCAAAAAAGGCAGGGTGTTTTTTTCAGGTCGTGGCAGAGTTAGCTATCACAACGACCCGAATAAAACTGCAGCAGCCATCTCGCCTCAAGGTTATTCCACGATGGGAGATATAGGGTACTTAGACGACGACGGATACCTATTCTTAACGGATCGGGAGGCCTTCACTATCATATCGGGAGGTGTCAATGTTTATCCGCGTGAGGTTGAGGAGGCAATTGGCAACGATCATAGGGTTTTAGAAACCGCAGTTTTTGGTTCAGCCGACAGTGATTTTGGACAGGCAGTCACTGCTGTAGTACAGCTCAGAATTGGCTATGAACCGGCCCTTGAGACAGCCCGCGAGATTAGAGAATCCCTTAGGACTGATCTTGCTGCTCATAAATTACCTCGCCGCATCGCCTTCATCGATGAACTACCGGTTACCGACAGTGGGAAAATACACAAGGCTCTTATTCGCGAAACGTGGAAGTCTCGGTGCGAGTACATTTTTGATCACGCTATGCTGGTCACAAAATAGATATGCGAAATCAAATAATTCATGTTGTGTCGATCAAGGGCTTCGTAAAAGTGGAGACCGTCGCCGCGGCACTAGCGCTTGACCCAGACGCAGTAAAGCTGCTGATGGCGGACTTGACCCGGGAAGGTTACTTGGAGAATTCTCGCATCGGCGCCAAACTGAGTGATAGGGGCAAGACGCTTGCAAGTGAACTGGTTGACCGAGCCAGGGAGGAGGCTGACCTAGCCGAGCTCGAGAGGTTTTACTCGGAGTTTACGCACATCAACCAAGGTTACAAAGAAAGCATGACTGCCTGGCAAATCAAAAATGTCGGGGATGAGTCAGAACCAAACGACCACACAGACTCTTCGTATGACCAGCAGGTGTTGAGTGAGATGTTCAAGCACCACCATGTGCTGGCAGATCTCATTGCATTGCGATTGGCTTCGTGGCCTTTACTGGGGAGTTATGCCGGTCGGCTAGTCCGGGCTTACGAAAAGGTCAAGACCGGAGATTATCAATTTGTGGCCGGGGCGTTAATCGATAGTTATCACACAGTTTGGTTCGAGTTTCATGAGGCTTTGATTCGGCTGTCGGGCAGAGATCGAGCATCCGAAGCCGCGGCGGGCAGGGCGGATTGAATTTGGCTACTATCGGGCTATTTTGCGGCGAGCGACCTGATTTTCCTGGCGCCGAACGTCAGCGACAGTCTCCTGTCGATGGGTCAAATTTATCGGTATGGACCGAGCCTAAACCAAACGCTTGCGATCCACTGATTAATCAACTGACTGAACTTGATTTAAGGGCGGAGGCCGATCTTCAATCGCGAAGTGCCGCGCTCCTCTATCTGGCCAGCGAGTTGGAGCGAGATGCTGGGCTGTTGGCAGGTTTGGTAACGATGGAGAATGGGTGTCCTATTGCTCAATCAGAAGCCTTGCAGGTGCATTCGGCGGTAGCCCTTATTCGGTCTCTAGTGGATCAGGCCGAAAGATTTGCTTTTACTGAGGAGCGTCCGGGAGCTCGAGGCGGCACTGTGAGGATAGAGCGGATGCCAATCGGCGTTGCTCTCGGCATCATACCCTCCAATGTCCCGATATTCCTGGCCTGCCTGAAACTCTCTACTGCGCTGCTAGCCGGATGCCCTGTGGTGTTGAAACCGAGTCCGGAAAACGCTGATTCTATGGCTCAGTTTAGCGAGCACCTTGGTGGTATGGATCTTCCAGCAGGCGCGGTCAATTTAATTTTAGGCGGTCGCGCTCTGGGTGATCATCTTGTTCACAACAGTGTTTTTCGAAAAGTCAGCTTTACGGGCAGCTCCGCCTCAGGGAGAGCGGTTGCTCGAGTTTGCGCGGAGCGCTTCGCTCGCTTGACGCTAGAGCTTGGAGGGAAATCTAGCGCGATATTGTTAGAGGACGTTGATTTTGAGCACGTTAAGGAACAGCTGTGGTTAGCCATGTTACAGAACAACGGCCAGGTTTGCGGCGCGCAGAGCCGAGTCTTGGTCCCAAAATCTCGTGCAGCCGAACTTCGGTCAAAGTTGCGTCTGATGTTCGAAGAAACAATTGTAGGCGACCCGAGGTCTAGTGACACTGAAATAGGCCCAGTCGTCAGCGCAGCCGCTGCGAGCAGAATCCGCAGCACTTGTATGACATCTTTGGCTCAGGGTGCGGTTTTAGTGAACGATTTGGTGGGGGAGTGTGAGGAGTCACCCACGGTGTTTCCCCGGCTTTACGACGTGCAAAGTGCAAGGCCAGAAATCTGGAATGAAGAGCTGTTTGGCCCAGTTGCATGCATGCGCGTCTACGAAACGGAGGATCAGGCGATTGCTTGGGCAAATCAGTCAACTTATGGACTGTCGGGATCGGTGTGGTCCAGCGACACTGATCGCGCCTTGCAAGTAGCACATAAACTGAATACTGGAACGGTATCTGTGAACTCAAAAAAAATTCTCGATTTTGCAGCTCCCTTCGGCGGTTGGGGCCATTCAGGTATCGGCAGAGAGTTGGGAGAGGATGGCTTTCACTCATATTTAGAGGCGAAAACAATCTTACTTCCCTGACGGTTGGGTAGTTCGACAAAGCATTACAAAACATTAAAAGTTGAAAGAAATAATAGGTGGGAGAAGGATATGATTAATCAAAAGTTAGTAAGGCTGCTCTTGGTTGCGACCATTACAAGTTTGGGTGCTCCGAGTATGGCGCAGCAGCAGTTAGAGGAAGTTGTAGTGACAGCTTCTAAAAGAATTGAAAATCTACAGGATATTCCTCAAGCAGTTACCGCGTTCTCTTCAGAGAGACTTGCAGAGCTGGGCATTACAGAGACTAGTGATCTTATGGGCGCGATTCCCAACATTCAGGTCACCAGCGCCTACGGCAGAACCCAGCCAAACTTTTCTATCAGGGGCATCTCGGTTGCCAACGAGTTTTCTGCTGCGACTGCTTCCCCTGTGGGTGTATACGTGGACGAGGTTTACCAGAGTTTTAGGGCTTCACATGGCCAACAACTGTTTGATCTCGAAAGCGTAGAGGTTTTGCGTGGCCCGCAAGGCACGCTCTATGGCCGGAATACTACCGGCGGAGCTGTCAATATCAACACAGTCAAACCAAGTTTGGATGAAGACCTATCAGGCTTCCTAAATGCCCGGATAGGAAACTATTCGTATGTGGATTTCACAGGGGCTGTCGAGGCGACGCTAATTCCCGATGTGCTGGGCATTCGTTTATCTGGGGCGGTGTCCGAGGCCGACGGTTATGTCGACAACACATTGCTGGGTACTGATCATCCTCAGACTTCATCTACCGCTGGCCGCCTCTCCATCTTATGGCGACCTTCTGACAAAACCGATATTCACGCGAAGATCTACTGGGCAGAAAATGATCCCAGACAGGATATTGCCTTTGCTGCGGGATATTTGGAGGGCGGCGCAAATGCTACCGGAGTTCCGTTGATCGCCAGTCCAGACTTGGAGTCTGTCGCATCTGATACGTCCGGTGTGTATTTCACCAGTAGCGAAGGCGTGAGCTTGACCGTGGAGCATGAGATTAATGACTCGTGGTCTTTCACTGGGATCCTCGGTTACGACGAGGGCGAATATCAACTGTCACCGTTTGAGTGCGATGGTTCAGCGGTTGATGTGTGTGCCATCCGCTACTACTCTGAAAGCGAGAGTTATAACATTGATCTCAGGTTAGACTTCACCAGTGAGAGACTCCGTTTTATCGGCGGCGTATACACGGGATCCGAAGAGATTTTTACTGCCAACGAGCCTGATTTCTTTGGTTTTCTGCAGCCTTTGCTCTCTTCAGCCGGCGTGCCCGACAATTACTTCAATCCATCAATAGCCGTTGGCAATTCACTATCCATCGTGCCTCTGTTCGCTGCAGTTCCTGGCTTGGATCCGACCGACCCGGCGAATTGTGCGCCCATCAACGTCAACCCTAACGGATTTTTTGACGCGCGATCTTTAATTGCGTTTAACACAGACGTCGCGCTCACCAATAGCGCTGGTGGCACTGCTGTGCAGGGGGCATGTGCAGCAGCAGGCGCGCCGCCGTTTGCCAATATCGATGTTAGTCAGGAATTTACAATCGAGCGACCGTCGACGGCGATATATGGAGAGCTCGCATTTGATGTCACCGACCGGCTTACAACAATCATCGGGCTTCGCTACACACAAGATGAAGTGAAGTATAAAGATGCGGTCTCGGTTGTTAACAATCTGGGTGGCACCCCCGTTGCAGCACTTGTTCCCTATATCTATAACTCAGCCGATGTCGCGGCTGGTATTCCTCTGGATATGAATAGTATTCCTAGAGTGAACCAGGACGAGTCTACCAATGAGTTGACTGGCCGGTTTGTTGCACAATACAGAATGAGCGACGAGGCTATGGTCTACGGTAGTTATGCCTTGGGTTATCGAGCAGGCACCTACAACGCGCTGGCATATCAGGATGTCTCGCAGGTTTATTTTGTCGAGCCGGAAACGGTTGATGCCTTTGAACTAGGATTGAAGGCACGTCTCTTCGAGAACACTCTTCAGGTTAATGCCGCTGCTTTTTTCTACGATTATTCTGGGCAGCAAATTGCGCAGATCGTTGGCGCTACCTCGTTCCTCAGAAGCGCTGATGGCGAGGTAAGCGGGGGAGAAATTGAATTATCCTGGCAAGCCTCGGAGAATCTATTGATCAACGCGTCTGCCGGATTCTTGAATACTGAGTATGATGATCAGCAATTATCCGCTGATGGGGCCAACATTGGTGGGAACGAATTTCCAAATGCCCCCTCTACTACCGCGAATTTAAACGCGCAATGGAGAGCTTGGACCACCGAGAGCGGTGACCTGACCATATCAGGCGAAGCCCAATATATGGGCGACTATTGGTTTGATCCGTTCAATGATTATGGCCAGCAGCCGTGTGATAGTCCCGCCAGCGGTGCAGGAGCGTTGTTGGCCAGTCCAGAATTGGCTTGTCAAAACCCAGGCTACTGGTTAATCAATGCGCGAGTTGCCTACTCGACCGACAGGTACACCGTCGCGGCCTGGGCACGAAATATTTCCGACAAGGGTTATTACACATATGGGCTAAATTTGAACGCGTTTTATCAGGACTACCTAGTCCGAGGTACGCCGCGTGCTTATGGCGTTGAATTCCGGCTGAACTTCTAGTACCGGCGTTCCAGTTTATGGTGCCAAGCGATAAATCTATTGCACCGTAGTATTGTGTATTAGCGTAATCTCAAGGCACTGCGAGATTTGTTCTAGTCAGTGATTGATCAAAGCGCGACGTTCTGTCGCGTTTTGATTTCTCAGGTGTCGTTGCGAGTACTTCCATCTCACCTAGCTGATGGGCATGATTTATCGACTATTGCCGGTACTCCTAGCCTGCAACGAAACCGACGCTCTTTGCGCTAGTCTTCTAAACATGAAACCCCCGCCGGTGGCGGGGGTTTCATGTTTAGAAGGCTCAGTTAGATTACCCAAAACGGGCCGAGGCCTGTCTTGTCCCATCGGGCTTCGCGCCTACGGTGCTCTGTTTCAAAAGCGCCTGGTGTCGCCTTCTGTTGGACCGCCGAGCTTTACGATTCCAGGGGCGATAGGCCGCACCAAGACACGCGTGGACTCCCCTTGAAATAGCAGGATCCGAGGCGATTAAGTCAGAATTCCAACCCTTTTATTTTCGGGGGCTTGGTAGAAAAAAAGTGCTACCGATAGGTTATTGGTCTTTCCAAATTGGTGATCTTTTTTCAAGAAATGCATTTATGGCTTCCCTCGCGTCCGCCGTACCCGCAACAAGCGCTTGCTGGCGGTCTTCAAGTGCCATAGCGGCATCCAATGACGGGGCGTCAATACTGAAGTTCAAGCCGTCCTTGGTTAATCGCAACCCCATTGGGGAAGTGAGAAGCATCTCGGCAATATAACTCTCGGCTGCGGCTGTCAGCTCTTCCTCAGCGACCACGTCAGATACTAGGTTAACCCTCAACGCACGGTCCGCATCAATGAACCTTCCGGTCATCATTAGTTCACTGGCTACTGATAAACCGACCAGTCGCGGTAACAGGTAACTGCAACCCATATCGCATGCAGTTA
>Ga0257110_1000364_pt1 | contig 22846 bp, 22 predicted proteins | sample LP_taG_7_FD_190184 | JGI IMG/M metagenome (GOLD analysis project Ga0257110, IMG submission 190184) | Marine microbial communities from Northeast Subartic Pacific Ocean, Canada - LP_J_2015_P26_10m | ecosystem: Environmental > Aquatic > Marine > Oceanic | place: Canada: Northeast Subartic Pacific...
ATTAAAGGATATGATTTATCACCTAAAGGAATAATTAAGTTCTTAAAACTTACAAAACCAATATTTGGTAAAACTGCTGGGTTTGGACATATGGGTGCAGGATTTAATTGGAAATAAATTAGGAATTGTAAAAAATAATTCGTATATTTGTATAACAAATAGTTTAAGATGAGTAAAAAATATAAAGTAATATTAATTAGTGGTGGATTTGACCCTGTACATAAAGGTCATATCGAATGTATCCAAAACGCTAAGAAGTTAGCAGATGAAGTTTGGATAGGACTTAATAACGATAGTTGGTTAAGAAGAAAAAAAGGTAAATCTTTTATGAAAGAAGGAGAACGAAAGTTTATAATGGAATCATTAAGAGATGTTGATTATGTTTATGTAATGAATCCACTTATACATGGAGATGATACAGCAATTGATTTCATTGACCACTCAAAAAGAAAGTATATAAATGAAAATGATGATTTACCAAAGGGTGTAATGGCATTTGGTAATGGAGGTGATAGAACAGAGACCACAACACCAGAAAACGATGTTTGTAATAGTTATGGTATAGATAGTGTATGGGGATTAGGTAAAAAGATTCAATCTTCATCGTGGTTATTAGAAAAATATTTAAACATAGCGGAGTAAAATTATGAACATAGAACAGTTAGTAAAAGATTATCCTAATGATATGGAGTTAGGAAAAAAAGTAAGAGATTTGTATTTAAAAAATCAAAAGTATTTTGAAAAATATAAAGATATAAAAATTTACGAATCACCAGATAAAGGTGCAACAATTTACCAAAGACCTTTTGGTGGCGATTACACAACTAAAAAATTAGTAACAAAACAATTAAATTTATTCGATGACATTAATTAAAGATTCAAGTAAACTAAAAACACCAATCTTACCAAAACCATTATCTCAACAAGAGGTTGATAATATTTCTGATAAATTAAAAAAAGAATTAGAAAAACATGGTGGGTTAGGATTATCTGCAAATCAAATAGGATTAACAGATAGAGTGTGTTTAATAAATGTAAAAGAACCATTGATATTAGTTAACCCTAGGGTTATAGAAGCTTCTAAAGAAACTGTTGTATATATTGAACAATGTTTATCTTTAGAAAAAACAATGCGTAAACCAATTAAAACAGTAAGACATAAATCATTTACAGTTGAATGTGACAACTTAGGAGCAGTTATATTTTCATCTGACAAAGAAGAAGGGGAAACATGGGAAACTTCAGAAGAGTTTTATTCTGATGAAGGATTACTAGAGTGTGTTTGTGCTCAACATGAGATAGACCACCTTAATGGAATCCTTATAACAGATTCTTCAAGAAAATATACACAAACAATTGTACGAGAAAAAAAGTATGGTAGAAACGAAAGGGTAATGGTTAAATTATCGAATGGAGATACCGAATTTATGAAATACAAGAAGGCTGAACCATTGTTGAAGAGTGGAGCAGAAATCTTATAATTAAACGAAAAAATGGGTAAACTTATATTTACATATACAGACAAAGACTTCGTAGAACTAAATAGAGAGGCATCAAAAATAGAGTTTGATGTTCCTGATGATATGGATATCAACGAATATAAAGTTGTATGTGTAAGAATGGCATCAGCAATGGGCTATGGAAACAAGAGTATTAAGAAATCATTCGGTGATTTGGTTTATGGTAATGAAGATAAAAACGAATTAAAAGAACTATTAGATGAGCTTAATATCAAAAAAAATGCAAATAAAAAAGCTTAATGATGTATTGATTAATCAAAACATTATTATTCAAACTCTGATTGAAGTTATGCTAGATAAAGATATCATAACAGAAAAAGAATTTGAATTGATGTTAGATTCTAATATTAGTCAAGCAAACGATATACTTAAAAACTTTGATAAAAAAGAAAAAAAAGAATCAGATTACGATTCTGATGATGATATCGTAAGTGGTATGTATTACGGTCCAATGGGAGACTGTTAAAAAAAGTCCAAAAAGACTTGGATATATCAATAATTTTTCGTATATTTACATAGTAAATTAAAGGGGAAACCTTATGAAAAAGAAAATATTAACAGTAGCAATCTCAATGTTAGCTACACTTACTTTAGTTGGATTTACAACAAGTATGTTATCACCTAAAGCAATTCCTCTCGATAAATTAGAGAGTAAACCAGTTGAATTGGTTGAAATAAAACTAGAACCAGTTTCAATTGAAATAAACGAAACAGAAATGTTTTTAAACTCAATAGGAATGAGAGAATCATCAAACAGATACGATGTAGTTAATGGTTGGGGATATATGGGAAAATACCAATTCGGTAAAAGAACATTAAAGAATCTTGGTTACGATGTATCAAAAAAAGAATTCTTAAACTCACCACACATACAAGAAATGGCAATGTTAGATTTACTTTCACACAATAAAAAGATTTTACAATCTTATATTGATGACTATTCAGGTATTGTAGTTGATGGAACAGAAATCACAGAAAGTGGTATATTAGCAGCGGCACACCTTGCTGGACCTGGTAATGTAAAAAGATACTTTAAAAAAGGAAAACAATTTAAAGATGGTAATGGTACAAAATTAACTTCGTACTTAACCAAATTTAGTGGATATAGAATAAAATTAAATTAATATGTTAGAATATTTTACAACCTATAATATCATTATAGGAGTTTCAGTAATACTGAATATTGTATTATTAATAGGTGTAAGAAACCTTTTAAGACAGAATGAACAACTTGAAGATAGATTAGTTAAAACTACCAACGATACAATACAATCTGTTGGAACTGCGGTTGATAAAATGAGAGAACTTGATAACAGACAGGTATTTGAAAAAGATGATGAAGTAGGAGTTACATTTTCAGAGTTAAAAAAAGTAATAGAAAACTTAAATAACGAATTATAATATGCCAAAGAAAAGAAGAAAAAAATCCAAGATATATTTTGGAACACCTGCTCAAGAAGCAATAGTTGAGTATAATAATTCAACTGACCCAAAAGAACGGTCTAAAATATATGAAACTAGAATAAAGTTTCCTTTTGAAAAACTTGCAGAAAATGTTATGAATACCTTTAAGTTTTCATATTTTGATGTATCTAAAAAAGATGTACAAACTGAAGTAGTTTCTACAATGGTAGAAAAAATACATATGTTTCAAGAAGGTAAGGGTAGAGCATTTTCTTACTTTACTATTATTGCAAAGAACCATTTGATTTTAAAAAACAATGGTAACTATAAAAGATGGAAACAGAATTCTCTTTTATCAGCAATGCCACCAACTTGGAATCCTGCAAATGATTTTTTTGAAACTGAAGAAAATGATGAGTTCAAAGAATTTAAACAAATAATGTTAAAGTATTGGGATGATAACTTAAATTTTGTATTTACAAAGAAAAGAGATTTACAAATAGCGGATGCTATACTTGAATTATTCAGAAGAAGTGAACATATAGAAAACTTTAACAAAAAACATTTATATCTTTTAATAAGAGAAATGACTGATTATAAAACTCACTACATTACCAAAGTTGTAAATGTAATGAAGAAGCATCAGAAAAAATTATTAAATGATTATCTAGAACATGGAGAATTGCTTCTTACTAAAAGAACACCTTTCTGGGAACCAAAAGAAAAAGAAGAAGAAAATCCATATTTAGATAATGAGTATTTATAATGAAATCAAATATAGTTAAAGATGGAATATTTACATTTGAATCAAATGTAAGTTCTATTTCACATACAAGATTTCATCCTCATCATATAATAGCAAACCCAATTGAATTATCTGATGATGATATACGAAATGCACAATTAAACTTTTTGCAAAAAAATAAATTAGATTCTGAAAATGTTTACTTAACAGAAATACCCCATTCAGATATTTGTCAAATAGATTTTTTAGATTTAGAAAACTTCATCTACCATTTTTTTAACAATCAAAATTATTTAGGTGAATTTAATTATGATTTTCATTTTCAATTTTCAAAAGCGTGTTGGTTGACAAGTGAATTTATAAAAGATGGAAAATTTCGTTCATATATAGGAGCAAATTATAATCCAAGATTAAAAAAAGTTGCAATCCATCCTGGTTCACAAAGATATAAAGTATTACGATTATTTGAAAAAACCCCATCTAAATTTTTATTTTGGAATACTAATGGGGTAATTTACAATTGGATGAATGATGAACAAATCATTCCATTAGATACAGATAATAAAATATTTCATGATTATAATTTTGCAATAGTACCTGACCATGGAAGTATAATACCTCATTTTTGTTTAAAAAAAGATGGACCTATGGATGATAGCAGTTTTAAATATTTTAATAAAGTTCAGAGTATTTGTAAAAAGCTAAAACTTAAATCAAATATAAGTAATACTATAATTGAAGATTTTTTATCAAATGATGATTATAATTGTGAAGTAGTTTTTAAAAATAATGATAAAACTACTTTATGGAAGGGTATGTTATTAATATTTGGAGGAACTTCATATGAAGATGACGATATTATGGTAAAGGGAAATATTTAAGAAATATATATATTTATATTTATGAGTTACATTTTAGGAATAAGTTGCGGTTATCACGATTCAGCTGCCTGTTTAATTAAAGATGGGAAAATATTGGGTGCGTGTGAAGAAGAAAGATTTACAGGTATAAAACATGATAATTCTTTTCCTATAAAGTCCATAGCTCATTTGTATGCTAAAAATAGAATACAAAAAGATGATGTAGAGGCAATTTGTTTTTATGAGAATCCAAAACGAAAATTAGATAGAATAGAACAAAGTACTAAAAGAGGTCATTGGTTCTGGAATTACTTTACTAGAAGAAGAATCATAAAAAGAAATAAAAAAGAATACGATAAACTACAAATCACTTTAAATAGTATTACAGGTAAAGATACAAAAATAGTATTTACAGACCATCATAATTCTCATATAAATTATTCTTATTTAACATCTCCATTCGAAGAAGCAAACATATTATCAATTGATGGTGTGGGTGAATGGGAAACAACAGTATTAGCTAAAGGAAATAAAAACAAAATAGAAAATATAAAATCTATAAACTTTCCACACTCATTAGGAATGTTGTATTCTACCATGACTGCTTTCTTGGGATTTAAACCAAACGAGGGTGAGTATAAAGTAATGGGATTAGCACCATATGGGGATTCTAGTATCTATTTAAAACAATTTAAAAGTTTATATAATTTAAATGAAGATGGTGGTTTTGAAATTAACATGAAATATTTTACATATGATTATTCTGATAAAATTATGTTTAATGAAAAACTTGGAGAACTCTTTGGAATTACAAATAGATTACCTGAAGAACCATTAGAACAACATCATAAAGATTTAGCAGCAACACTACAAACAATATATGAATTTTTATTTTTTAAATTATTAAATAAATTACACAACGAAAACCCAACAGAAAATATTTGTTTAAGTGGTGGTTGTGCATATAATGGAACTGCTAATGGTAAAATATTAAAAAGAACTCCTTATAAAAATATATGGATTCCACCAGCACCATCTGATGCAGGTTCTGCCGTTGGTTGTGCATTGGAATATTATCATTCTAAAAAAGATGAACCAAGAAAACCAAATACATCTGCGTTTTTAGGACCAGAATATAGTAGAGCTGAAATAGAAGAAACTCTTCAGAAATATAATACAGATGTTTACTATGAGTTAAAATTATATGAACAAGTAGTAGATTTAATATCAGATGAAATTACAGAAGGAAATATTGTAGGATGGTTTCAAGGTAGAAGTGAGTTTGGTGCAAGAGCATTGGGTAATCGTTCTATATTGGCAAATCCAAGAGACCCTCAAATGAAATCTCGTTTAAATAGAGTTATTAAAAAACGAGAAGGGTTTAGACCATTTGCTCCAATTGTACATGAAGAAAGTGCTAGTAAATATTTTGAATGTAATATCAAAGTACCATATATGAATCAAGTTGTAAAAGTAAAACCAGAACATAGGAAAGATTTACCTTCTATTACTCATGTTGATGGTTCTGCGAGAATACAAACTCTAAATAGAAATAGACATAGGCATATTTATGATTTACTTACAAAACTAGAACAAAAAAATAAATATCCAATTGTTATCAACACTTCATTTAATTTAAAAGACCAAACAATGGTTCTTACACCAGAAGATGCAATTAAAACTTTTTTAAATTGTGAGATGGATATTTTGATACTTGACAAATATGTTGTCAAAAAAAAGATACTTTAAGTAATTATTTTACTATTTATTCTAAAGAACCCTTGTCGTAGAATAAAGTGGCTAGGAATAGAAACCCAACGAATTTCGGTTGGGTTTTTTTGTACATAAATATATAAACCCCCAATATACCTCTCTAATTGATGTTTCAATATATATTGAAATTTTTTTCATTATATATACCATAGTTATTTGTGGATATCCCTTAGTTTTGCAAGATGGAAAAGTTATTCACATTTAATTAAAACAAAAGGAAAAACAATATGGAATTTTTGAAAAAAATAGGCTCTTGGGCCGATGAATTGACAAAGATTGGTATTAGCATAATCGCCTTAGGAGTAGTATTTGAAGTATTATTCAAAGGTGCAGACATCCCATTTTGGCCAGAAGTATCAGTAGTTGATAACATTATGGCTATTCTAGGAAGTTTGAGTGCTGAAGGTCTGTTAGGACTTGTAGGTGCTTTTGTACTTTATCACATTATTAAAAAGTAAGAATTAGAAATAATTTTACTAACGCGTTTAAGATTAAACCTCACACTAAAAGTGAGGTTTTTTCGTTTACTATATTTATATACAACTAATATGGTATAATCATGAGTACAAATTTTGAATTATTTCCTGGTAAGAATCTAAGTGGACTGTTTAAAAACATCTATGATAATCAGCAAAGTAAGAAACAAAGAATTTCAGAACTAATTGCTGAAATGAAAAAAGTAATTAGACATTCTGGTGATATGGCAGTAATTGGTCCAATCATAAAAGATTTAGTTGATACTTCAGTTAGAAACGATGAATCTTTACTTAAGATGGCAGCAATCGCACAAAGAATGGTGGCATCAAAAGAAAAAGTAGATGGTGATACAGGATTCCTTAGTGATAAGGAGAAAGAACAACTTCTTCAACAATTAGAAGATACTGCATTTGAAATAACAAATGAAAAAGAAAAAATTGAGGACTTAACTAACGAAGTTGAAGAATTAAAACAAAAGGTAGATATCGATGAGTAGAAGGATACTTGCACAATCAATAAACCGAAACAGACGAAGTGAAAATAAAAACATTGGACTTGGTTTAGTATCGGATATAATCTTAGATGAGAGCTCTGAAGCGATAACTCCTATAATAGATGCGGGAGAAGACCAAACAGATAGAAACTTCAGTATGATTGGTTCTGCTAAAATAAGAAAACTAAATGATATATCTACAAAAAATTCGGATTTAATATATTATCAACCACTTGATTATTCTTTTTTAGATTTACCAATTCAAGGAGAAATAGTAGAACTTATCGAATCCGATACAGGTAGTGTATATTACAGAAGACTTATTTCAGCAAACTTAAATACTGGTAATGCTAAAATAAATGCACAATCAAAGTACTTTAATGAAGATGAGAGTGGAGTTGGAAATACTAAAGATTATAAACAAACTTCTCAAACAGGAACTACACGAAAGGAAAATAAAAGTTCGAGTGATAATCCAACTTTTGGAGAATATTTTTCAAAAGAAAAAATAAATCATTTAAAATTATACGAGGGTGATAAATTAATACAAAGTAGATTTGGTCAATCAATTCGTTTTAGTGCATATAATAATACCGATAATGTATTTGCTCCTAGTATTGTAATACGAAATAGACAAGGAAGTAAATCTCTAAATGATTTAAAGATTGGAGATATTGTTGAAGAAAACTTTATTGATGATGGTTCGGTTATCGCTTTAACTAGTCCAGATAAATCAATAAACTTCACACCAGGTACAGTTGATACACCATTAGAAACAGAACCAATATATGCAGAAGAACCCGAACTAAAGGGAACAGACCAAATCTTAATCAATAGTGGTAGAATAATATTATCATCAAAAGATTCTGAAATGTTATTTTACTCAAAGGGAAATTACTCTTTTATATCAGATGGTAAGCTTACAATAGATAATGGATTAGATGGTGCTGAAATGGATTTTAATGGTGATGTATTGGTTACTACTAATGATAACGATGTAAAAATACTAGCAGGTGCGGGTGAGATATACCTTAACACAGAAGAAAATACAGAACCTTTAGTAAGAGGACAAGTTTTAGTTGAGTTAATGGGTGACCTAATTGATGCAATAAATGCACAAGTATTTTCAACACCAGCTGGACCAACTGCACCAGGACCAAACAATAGAGGTGATTTTAATAAAATAAAATCTAAGTTAGAAACATTCTTATCAACTCTTAACTATACGGAGTAATATATGTCTTTCAAGGTATTCAAACAAAATATGTTAAGATATATGCAAAAAGAAACTATTGTTAATGGTGAATCTGTAAATGTATCTAACGAAGTAGAATCTTATGATGATTTTGCAAAAAAACTAACTAGTGAATATGATAATTGTATTAAGAGAGGATTTCAACAACCTGCTGCATTTGGTAAAGTACCTTTAAAAGTAGGTAGTACTGATTTAATGGAAACTCTTTTAAAATTAGCGTGTGTAAAGGCTCTAAATATAAAAGAAGGGAATCATACATTTATAGATGATATTGGAGAGGCAGTTGTAAAAGGATATTGGGTAGGTGCAGAATTATCAAACTCAATTCCACCATTAGCTACTACACCACCTGCGTTTCTAAATATTTCAACAACAACTGCACCAATAAGTAATCCTGGTACATGGAAACCCATAGGTCCAACTCCACCACTTGATGATGCCGAGGTTTTTTTAGATTTATTAATACCATCAATGCAAGTTCATCTTACAACGATTTCAGGAACTTATATTTTAGAATCATTATATCCAGGTGTTCCGGTTTCTAAAAACCCATCAATACTACCATTTACAGGATATTCAGTTCCATAACCATAAAATTAAAGAACATATATTTATATTAAGATAAACACATTTCAAAATGAACAACAAACAATTAATAAAAGTAATAAAGACTCTTGTTGAGGTAGAAACTGCCAAACAACAAGAACGCTTTTTATCGAAAACTTTTCCAAAGATATTGGCAGAGGAAGTAAATAAAAGATTAAAAGAGGTGAAGGGGGGTGTTGCTCCTCCCTCTACGCAAGTCGTTAGTGAAGGCATAGACCCTTTTCAACAAGTAGAACTTGCGTTAGAACAAGAACGAGCAACACAAAAGAAAACATATTCTAAAAACAAATCTATAAACGAGGTTTTAAATATGACAACACCCTTCTCTAAAGAACAGAGAAGTTCAACACCAGGTGGTGGAGCATCGGTATTAGATAAATTTCAAGAACCTGTAAATGAGAGTATGGATAAAACATTATCACTTACATCTCAAGGAGCGGGTGCGGGAATAGCAGGAGTGAAAGCTCAGATGGCAGCACAAATGGGATATGCTCCATTAAAACAACAACCAAGTAAAACTGGTCTTGGAGTTAAGACAGGATTGGCTGGTCTTGATAAAATATTAAATAGAGATAATTCTGAACTGGTAAAAAAGTTTAAAAGATAGGGAGTAATAAATGGCTTATATTCTTGATAAAAAAGTAGTAAAAGATACTGAAGAGTTTAACGACTTTGCATATGGTATTACTTTACCTGTACAACGAGGTGAAACAGGAATGTTTAGACAAGCATTTTCATCCTTTGAACAAGCAAAAGCAAATTTAAAGAATTTGTTATTAACTTCAAAGGGAGAAAGAATATTACAACCAAATTTTGGTACTGGTTTAAAATCATTATTATTTGAACAGAATACTGATTTATTGGCTGAAAACATAGAAAACGTAATTACAAGTAGTGTTAAGTTTTGGTTACCATACATTAATATAGATGAGATTGATGTAAAAATGACTGATGAGATGAAAGATAATAATAGAGCAGAAGTTTCAGTACAATTTACAGTAGGTAATCAAATAGATTTACAAGAAATAACATTTACAGTTAGGGGATAAATAAGATATGGCATTAAATAGTGTAACAAGAAAAAGTAATCAAGGTAGAGATATAAAATATCTTAATAAAGATTTTTCTCAATTCAGAGAAAATCTAATTGAGTATGCAAAAACATATTTCCCTAAAACATATACTGATTTTAATGAATCTTCTCCTGGTATGATGTTCATTGAGATGGCATCTTATGTTGGAGATGTTTTATCTTATTATGTAGATGATTCGTTAAAAGAATCATTTATGTTATATGCTGAAGATAAGAAAAATGTATTAGCATTATCAGAATATTTAGGATATAAACCAAAAGTAACTTCACCTGCAATCACTAAATTAGCAGTTTATCAATTAGTACCAAAAATTGGTAATGGAGATACAATAAGACCTGATTCAAAATACTACTTAAGAATTAAAGAAGGAATGGTAGTAGAAAGCACTGAAGGAACATCATTCAGAACTACTGAGTTAGTAGATTTCAATGTAGAAGATGATAGAGAAATAACAGTATATGAAACTGATGGTTTAAATCAACCAACAAAATATCTTGTAAAGAAATTCGTAAATGTAATATCAGCTGAATTAAGAACAGTAGAAATATCATTTGGAACACCACAACAGTTTTCAAAAATAGATTTAGCAGAAGATAACATAATTGATATTTACGATGTAAGAGATTCAAATGGTAACAGATGGTACAAAGTTCCTTATCTTGCACAAGAAATGGTTTATGTTGATTATGCAACATCAGAACAAACTGATAAAGATTTATTACAATTTAAAGATTCAGTTCCTAATATTCTCAAAGTAATTAAAACTTCAAGAAGATTTACTACAAGAATAAATGAAGATAATACAACAACTGTTGTATTTGGTGGAGGAAGTCAAACCAATGATGAAACATTAATTCCTAATTTTAAAAATGTAGGATTAGGATTAAACAACTCAATAGATAGATTGGGTGCATCATTTGACCCATCTAATTTCTTAAAAACAAAATCATATGGACAAGCACCATCTAACACAACACTAACAGTAAGTTACTTAGTAGGTGGGGGTGTCACATCAAATGTTCAATCAGGAACTATTACTAGAATAGATAATATAGAGTTTGATGAAGATACATCATTCTTTACAACTGCTGAACAATCAGCATATAGAGAAGTTCAAAATTCAGTAGCGTGTGATAACGAAGAACCAGCAACTGGTGGTAAAGGTGCAGATACGATTGAAGAGATTAGAGAAAATGCATTAGCAAACTTCGGTTCTCAGAATAGAGCGGTAACAAGAAAAGATTATCAAGTAAGAGCATTATCATTACCTCCTAAATTTGGTGGAGTTGCAAAAGCATATTGTGCACCAGATGGTGAGTTAGATAACAATTCACCTGCTTCTATTTTATCAAGTGAAGATTCTTTAGAAGAATTTACAAGTTTAGTTCAAAGTTTAAGAGATAAAGATTTAACAGAACAAGCAGTTAAAAATGAAGTAACTAAGTTTCTTGCAAACAAAAAATCTGCAGTTAGTGAAAAGAATAATCCATTTGCAATTAATTTATATATACTTGGATATAATTCAAATAAAAACTTAACTACACTAAACAGAGCAGTAAAAGAAAATCTAAAAACATATTTAAGTGAATATAGATTACTTACAGATGGTATTAATATTATAAATGGATTTATTATAAATGTTGGAGTTGATTTTGAGATAAGAATATATGGAGGATATAATAAAAGACAAGTATTAACACGAGTAACATCAGAACTTAAAAATTATTTTAACACAGATAATTGGACATTTAATATGCCAATTAATATTTCTGAAGTTGAATTATTAATCGCAGGTGTTGAGGGAGTTCAATCAGTACCAAAATGTGAAATCATTAACAAATGTTTAGGAAACTATTCTTCAAACTCATATAATATAAGTGAAGCAACTAAAGGTAAAATGGTTTATCCATCTTTAGACCCTTCAATATTTGAAGTTAAATTTCCTAATAAAGATATAAGAGGGAGAGTAGTATAATGTATTATTTCGTAACCGCATCAAAGGATGCAAGTATATATTTACAACAACCAAAACAAAATACTGGTTTTGATGAGATACTCGAGGTATCTAAAGTTTACTATGGTAATCTTAAAGATGTTGCTCGTTCATTAATCAAGTTTGAAACAACACCACTTTCACAATCTATTGCTAGTGGAGAAGTTACAATGAGTTTGGCAGAAATGATTATTACACAATGTGATGTAAATGAAATTGGAACTGATTATACGATATATGCATATCCAGTTTCTCAATCGTGGGATATGGGAATCGGTACAAGATTCGATGATATATCAACAGATGGGTGTACTTGGGAAACAAGAAAAACTTCAGTTAGTTGGTTAAATGGTTCGGCATCTTTAGAAAGTTCTGGTTCATTTAATGGTAAAGGAGGAATGTGGTTTACTGGTTCATTTGCATCTCAATCATATAGTTATGAAACTGCTGATATTGAAATGGATGTAACAGTACCCTTTAATAATTGGATTAATGGTACACTTGGAAACGAAGGATTCATACTAAAACACGATTCATCATTAGAAAATGATACAGTAGATTATGGTCAACTAAAATTCTTTAGTAAAGAAACAAATACTATCTATCAACCAAAGGTAAGAATAGGTTGGGATGATTCTGTTTTTAATACAGGTTCTCTAACTGCACTTACATCGGATGATATTCATGTAACATTCAAAAGATTAAAAACTAGATATAGAAGAGGAAGTAGTCCTGAAATTAGAGTTTTTGGAAGGGAAAAATATCCTCTTAAAACATATAGCAACACTTATGCATATACTGATTTATATTATTTGCCATCTACAACATATTATCAAATTAAAGATATAATTACACACGAAGTAGTAGTTCCATTTAGTGATTACACAAAAGTTAGTTGTGATTCAAATGGTAATTATTTTAAATTAAATCTAAAAAATTGGGAAATCAATAGAGATTATTATATTGAAATAAAAATAGATAGGGATGGTGTGATTGAATATTTTGAAGATAGAGATTTAACTTTTACTGTGGAATTATAAAATGGCGTTATCAGATAGATTTAGAATAAACGAACTTACACAAAAAGGTTCAAAGGCAATTAGAAGAGATTCTAAGGGTAATATTCTTGTGTCTAAAACTGATAAGAAAGAATTAAAACCTAAAAAGAAAAAAGAAGAACCATTTGGTTCTAAGCCAATAAAAGGAAAACAAATATCTCCAAGATTTAAATCTGATTTAAATGAAGTAGAAGAACCTTTCGTACAAGAACAAACATCTTTTGATGGAGAAACATCAGGATACATTGAAAAACCAAAGTATAACGAAGAAGAATTACAAAAGGCTATTGATGTTAAGGTTGATGAACTAATCAGAAAAGAAAAACTTAAAAAAGGTAAGTATGTAAAGGAAAAAACCTTTGATGACCTTCGAAAAGAGTTTGATTTAAAAGTTGATGAACTAGAAGATTTAAGAGAAAGATTAAATAATGCACTATCACAAATTAGTGGATTAGAATCTAGAAACTTATCATTACAACAACAACTAGATGCTAGTTTACAACAGAAAGCAGTTGCAGATAATCAAAATGCAATTTTGAGTGATAGATATGGAGCATTATTAGCAGATTTTCAAAACTCTATTATAAAAGGTACAAAGGAAGCAATTGAAAGAGTTTCACTTACTGCACAAGTAAGAGGTTTACAAGCACAAAAAGTAAGTTTAATTGAACAAATAAAATTAAAAGATAGAATCGAAGAACAAGAAGAAGCACAACAAGAAACTGCAGCAATACTTGCAAGTTTAACTGGTCCTCCAAATTCATATGAACAAAAAGGAGATTATGCTTGGAAGATACCAGAAGATGTAATTAAAGACCAAAAAGAATTAGATGGTGGACATACATTTTACTTTAGGTCAAATAGAAAAAGTTCTGGTTGGTCTAATGGAAACACTCTTGAATTGTATAATTTTACAGAAGATTCAGAAGTAACATATTCTTTTGATATAACTACCCTAAGAGGTGGACATGGTTCTCCATGGTTTGGATTTAGTTCTATGAGTGGAACTATACCTGCAAGAAGTGGTTCTACACCAGGTAAGGTGATTTTAGATGCAAATAAACTTAGAAGGGTAAATGATAATGCAGGAAGAAGAAAAACATTTGATGATAAAATAGTTTTAACAATTGCTGATACAACATTTGATATGAAAGCAAGATTTTATAGAAAATTAAGACGAGGTGGAAACGGAAACTAATAATGGCTGAACAATATTTTAAAGAAATAGTAGATAGAAAAGGATACAAGGTAGAATCCGAAGATAGGGCGGTATTTGAAAAAGAAATATCTAAATCCAACTTTGGTCTAGGTTGTGCTGATATGATTGAATTTATTTTATATGATTCAACTAACAACCAATTACCACAAGGAGATTCTGGTGAGTTAGTTAGATATGTCTTTATTGATGATGCTAATGTTAATGATTATTTTATAATTTCAAAAAATAATAAAACAAAAAAGTTAAATGATACAATTGAGTTTATTGTTGACTTAGAAAAACTAATAACAGAAGCAGGATATGCTAATGGAATATTTAGAACTCAAGTAACTCTACTAAACAGAAGAACAGGTATTGAAAACATAGAAGGTAATAACTTATGGGTACATGAGATTTCACCATCAAGAACAGAAATAAGATTATTACCAAATAGAGCAAAGAGTAAAAATAAAGATTTAGAAAGAAGATACTCTATGTTTACAGATGAGAAAAACTTTAGAGATGATACAATATATTATGTAAATGTTTTTATTGAAAATATTAATTTACAAAAAGTATTAGAAGATTTCTTTTTAATAAAAGGTAAAGAAGAAGATGGTGTAAGATATGCTAAATTAATTTTAAAAGAATTTAAATTAGATAGTTTTGAATTACTCTTACAAAGAGTTAAAACAAAGTTTATAGAATCAATGCAATATTATTCTCAAAAAAGAATTTGGGATATCAATGATAATAGATATGGAAAAGCAATTGGACCAGATTATGATTGTGTAGAGTTAACTATTTCTGATATAGAAAATGCATCTTTCGAATCACTAATAAGATGTATTGATTTTTATTTACCAAAAAGAGATATTAAAACAAAAAGTGTTTTAACTAAAGAAGAACAAATAACATTAGATAGGGTAAAGCAAATTTTAAAATCAAGTACTTCTAATGCAGTTTATGAATCAACAGAACCAGATTCTGCAGAAGTAAGAGGATGTACAGACCCTAATTCATTGAATTACAATAAGTATGCAACAGTAGATGATGGTAGTTGTATGTATCCAGTTGTTGATGTAGAGATACAAGGTTGTACAGACCCTAATGCATTAAACTACAATCCTAATGCAACATTAGATGATGGTAGTTGTACATTTAAACCAAATACAGAAACTAAAAATTACTATATCCATTCTGATGAAGGTAGTATAAAATACAAAACAGCAAATGATAAAAGTGAAATAAAGAACGGAGTAATGTATGATTCATTCAGTTGTACACATCTCGTAGGTTCTGTTACATTCGGCGGAGATGTTAGAGAATATCCAAAAATAAAATTAACAAATACAAGTTCAATGTATAGGTTACGAAATACACGAGGTAATGGAATTGATGCAATTGGATTTAATGATATTAATGTTGACTATAATTTTAGAAATGACCAAGCAGGACCTATATCATTATCATACAAAGATTCAAGTGGAGCAACACAAAAAACAAGTTACTTATCAGCAGGAGAAGAAACAACTATATGTGCACAAGATGGTAGTATAGTTGGGTTTCCAGGTATATCGGTTACACGAATAAGCAATTGTACAGATGGAATAATACCACCACCAGATATTGTAGATACTTTTAATGAGATACCTAACTTTGAAGAGGTAACCGTTTTTGGTAATGACCCATTTGGTAATGTAACATCAGACAATATAATAATTGATTCAACTAATTATAGATAATGGCACTAGGAGATAAACTAAATAAAAAAGTAAGAGGACTATCTACTGATAGGGCATATACTGATACTGTCATTAAAAATAATGGTGCAGTAATTGTAAGTGGAGGAACTCCTAGTGATAATGCACTAATTAACTCTGGTGAAGCGATAGGTGCTGTAACTACTACAAGTAGTGGAGAACGAGTTGCTCAAGTTGGACCAAATACCAATCAAACAGGTTTTTTAGATAGTAATGGAAACATGACTACTAATATAGAATTAGTAGACCAGAAACCAATAATTACTCAGGAGTTAGTTACATATAACACACCAACTAATACTATTCAGGTTAATATTAAATCAACACCAATTGGAGGAAGTGTTATTGTAGATGGAAATGATACAAAACAGACAACTAACAATCCTATAATTTTTGGTGGAAAAGAATTACTTACACCTAAAATAATTGAAGTACAAAAGGGTAATAGAAAATCAATTGATAAATACAAAATATATACGGTAAAACAAAACATTGTAAAAAATGTTAAACCATTGCTTCCATTCGATGATATTATTGATAAAACTAGATTACCAATAGACCCCTATTTACAAACATTTGATATTAATGGAGCTGGACAAGATAACTATTTAGGATTTTCAAGACCAGAACCTAGTAAAGTACGAGTTAGACCTTTTGCAGTTGGTAAAGTTGGGTTTTCATATTATCAATTAAGAGTTGAAAAAAATGGAAAAGAAATAAACGTTAATAATCAAATTAACGATATAACTAGTACTATAAATAAAGGATTTTCAGTAGATTTAAACTTTAAACTAAAAGATGAAATTATAATAGACCCACCAAAACCAAAAGTATATTCAATAGAAATTGAATCTAATATGGTTGATGGTGATATTAAATATATTACATCTTGGGGAGAAGAAGGACTATTAGAAGATGAAGGTTTAATAACTTTAAGTAATAAACCTAATGTTTCTAAAGAACAATGTTATGTTGATTTTAAACCAAATAACATAAGTAATTTAACTCATACAGTAAATTATGATATTCAAACTCCAACAACTAAATCAATTAATACAATCAAAGCTCTTGAAACAAGAGTAGTATTATCACCTGGTAACACTAAAGTAGTTGTTGATTCAGTTAAGATACCAAAAGAAGAAATAAATAAACCTACTTTAAATGTTTCAATAGATAATTTAAAACTTAATATATTATCTGAAGAAGATACAAAAATTGTTTATAATACACAAAATACAGATGAAGTTGTTTATACATTAGGAAAAACATCTAGAACATTAAAACCAAATGGAACTATTATTTTAAATAAAAATGATTTCTATAATGGTATTGGTAATTACACAATTTATTTACAACCAAATTCTTCTAAGGCAGGTAGTGGAGATGTAAAAAGGATTAATGTAAATGTAGTAAGTAGAGAATACCTACCTGGTCCAGATATTACTCATATAAACTTTCCACAAAATATTGTTGGTGCAGATTTCAAAGGATTTGATGTACCATTTAATGTAAGTTGGCAATCTATAAACACTAATTTTGTTTATGTGTATGCAGGAAAATATTCTAAAGATACTAAGTCTAATTTCTTAGGACAGTTTGAACCAAATGGTAAAGCTAAATTCAAAGTATCAGATGTTTTAAAAGCAAGTGGAATAAACATTACAGAAAATTCAGATGTAGTACAATTCTCTTTAAACTTAGTTCCTTTTAATACCGAAGGTAACGAAAGAACAGAAGGTAAGATTGAAAAAATAAATATTACTTTTGATAAAGGTGATTTAACATTACGAAGAGAAAGTGTAATTAATGATATCAAAGAAAGTTTTAGAAAACAATTTGATAAAAAAACATTTGAAGATGTATCTCCATTCCTTACACATTATTTGCATTTAGGTGGTGGTAATAATAAACTAATTGCGACTTGGGATATTGATAAAAATACATTATCTACATTTAAGTTTGATGAAGATACAAACGAAAATAAAAAGATAGAAGAAGTAAAGGCATTAGTTTTAAAACTATATGAACCATTACCACAAGATATAAATTTAAATCACAAAACTTGGATATCTAAAATACAATCAATTCCTATAATTGATACAATCACACTTATAGATGGTGAAACTGCAGAATGTACACCATTGACACCAAACTTTAACTTGGAAGTTGGTGATGATATAGGATACCAAATCCTTGATGATTTAATAGCAAGTGGTTCAACAACTTCAACAGATATTGTTAATGAGTTTATTTCCTCAAGTGAGTTTGATTTATCTAATCTTGATATTTCATATGTAACAGGTTCTACAACCGTAGTAGAAACAGATAATGGTAAAGTAAAACAAGATACAGGAGCATATGATTACAATTGGACAGGATTTGTAAAATATTCATCTGCAGAAGAAAGAAGTGCAAACTTTTTATATAAAGTTCAATTAATAGAATCTTATGAAAATAAAATTCTTAGTTTAGATTCTGGTTCAGCAACAACAAGTTCTGTTGCAATTCAAAACGAAAGAGAAAGAACAGTAACTAAAATAAATGATGTTAAAAAAGGATTTGATTCATTTGAGAAGTTCTTATATACGAGTTCATCAAATGATAGCGGAGCTTCGCCATATCCAAAAGTAAATAATACAGGAAGTTTATTTATATCTAGTGATTCAACTGTAACATCTTGGTATAGTGGTTTACAGTCATCTGCAAGAACTTATGATTATGATAATAAATCAAGATTTGTAAATAACTTACCACAGCATATACAAGATGATTTCAAAGGAGAAGAGTTTATATTATTCTTTGATATGGTTGGGCAGCACTTTGATAATATATGGGCTCATATAGAAGGTATTTCAAAAAATAAGAAAACCGAAAATAAATACGATGTAGGTATTGTAAATGATTTAGTTTATCATATGTTAGAATCTCTTGGTTGGGATGCTGATATGGGAGTTAAATCTCAACTTCTTTGGGAATATGCATTTGGTAAACACTCAGATGGTACGGTTGTAGCGGAAATGAGTGGTAAGGATAGACAATCTGAAATATGGAGAAGAATATTAAATAACTTACCATATCTTAATAAACATAAAGGTACAAAAAGAGCTCTTCATGCTGCTTTAAGTATATATGGTATTCCACAATCACTTTTAACTGTGATGGAGTTTGGTGGACCAAAAGACCCAAATAAAGAAGGAACTACTAAGTTTACATTTGAAGATAGAACTGCGGCTATTAGTTTAGTTAGTGGAAGTTTCATCTCAATCCCTTGGAAAAAATATAATAGTAGTTTCTCTAATGAGTATCCTAACTCAGTTGAACTTACAGTAAATACAAATCAAAAACAAGACCAACAAATAATATCTGCAAGTAACTGGTCAGTAGATATTATAAACACTGGTACAGGTTCATTAGGAAAAATACAACTTACAGTAGGACCAGAATCTGCATCTACAAATCCAATGCCTATATTCAATGATGAATATACTCAGATAGTTGTAAATAGAGTTAGTGGAAGTACTTCCGATGACTTTGAAATTTTTGCAAAAGAAGCAGTTCAAGGAAGAATAAGAAATCAAGTAAGTGCTTCATTACCAACAACAACTAAATCATGGACAAGTGGTAGTGAGTTTTATGTAGGACAAACACTAACAGGTTCGGTAGATGAAATTAGATTATGGAGAACTGCATTAGATGAGAACAAAATTGATAATCATACTTTATTACCTGATGCAATAGATGGTAATCATATATCTGCTTCAACTACTGATTTAATATTTAGAAATGATTTTGAATATCCAAAGAATAGAGGAGCTGATGATGAAATTAAAAATGTTGCATTAACAACTTCATATGCAACTTTTTCAACTGCATCAAACTTTGAGAACATACCAGAATATCCATATAACTATATACCATATGATAGAGATGTAACCGCAGATGTACCTGCAAGTGGATTCAATGTTGGTAATAAAATTAGATTTGAAACTCAAACAGTAATATCAGATTTAACTTACAGAAGTAGAGCAACTAAAAAATCATTTGATAATGCACCGATTGATTCAAATAGGTTAGGATTATTTTTCTCACCAATTAAAGAAATCAATATGGATATAGTAAAATCACTTGGTGCATTTGATATAGGAAATTATATTGGTAATCCTGCAGATGATTTTTCTCCTGAATATGGTGAATTAAAAACATTAAGAAATTATTACTTTGATAGATATTCATTAAATATAAATGAGTATATTCAATTAGTTAGATATATAGATAAATCATTATTTGATGTATTAGAATCATTATCACCAGCAAGAGCTAAAGTATCTAGTGGTTTATTAATAGAACCTCATATTCTTGAAAGAAGTAAGATTGAACAAAGACCAGTTAGTGCATCAATCCCTAAATCTTCAACTTTAGAATCTAAAATAGAGATTCAACAAGATATTGTAGTTAATTTTTCGAATAAAGGAATCGAAGGATTTGTAACTGCATCTCAAGAGATTAGTTTAGCGGGTACAAAAGATAATTATGTAACAATAGTAACTGCATCTGATAATCATGTTTTAAGTGGAGATAAAATTGACTATCTAGCAATAATTACTCAATCTGATAATGTTGTAACAACAGGAGAAATTACAACAAACTCTGGTTCTAACATGGGAGGTATAAGCATTACTGTTGATGCATCATTTACAGGTTCAGCACAAGGTGAGTTTGATTCAACTGCGTATCAACAAATAGGAATGGGACCAGAATCACTAACACAAGCTGGTTTTGGGTTGTATGGTATAAATGGTACTGCTATAAGAACAAGATTAGATAAAAACAATAATTTTGTAAAAGAAAGAGTTAAGGTATATTTATTAAAAGAACAGTTTACTCAAGATGTACCACAAAATATTGATGCAAATGATTCATCATTAGGTAAAGAATTCGTTTCAACAACAAAACACAGATTCAAAGTAAATATTTTACCATTTACTGGTTCTGATGGAAATGAAACAAGTTCATCTGTTGCAGGTAATATCGTAGAGGTTACTGCACTAGATGGTTATTTCCCAACACATTATGTAAATGTTGGTGATTTAACAAGTGGAATGGAGAATTCATTCTTCAAAGGTTCAAAACAAACAAGTACTACTACATTAGATGGTGGTTCACCTGTTCAAACGTTTACTACTAATCCAAATACTCTAAGAGTTTCGGATGCAGGTAGAGGTAGTGGAGAACCAATTTTAGAAGTAGATTAAGAAAAAACACTATAATATATTAATTTTATAAAATACTTATATTTATATATTGAATAACAACAAGGAAAGAAACTATGGCTTATTTAAATAACACAGAAATTACAGTAGATGCTATCTTGACCAAAAAAGGCAGAGAGAAGTTAGCATCTGGTGAAGGTTTAAACATTTCAAAATTCGCATTAGGCGATGATGAGGTAGATTACACACTTTACGAACCAGCACATCCAAAGGGAAGTGCATTTTATGATGCGGCAATTAAAGCAATTCCAATTACGGAAGCATCTCCAGATGAAACACAAGTATTAAAATATAAATTGGTAACATTACCAAAAGGAACTACTAAAATTCCAAAAGTAGAATTTGGTATTCCATCAATAGCTGTTAATCAGAACTCAGGTCAAGTTCAACTTTCCCCTACGACTTCACCAAGTGGTAATACACAAAGTGGATATACTGTTATTCTTTCCAACAAAAACGCAGGTTCAATAGTTGGAAGTGGATTATCAGCTGGAGCAAGTTCAACTCCATCATTCTTGGGTGATGAAATAACTGCAACTGCTGCAATTGAAACTGGATTAGAATTTACATTTATTCCAAATCCAAATATAACTGCAACTATTCAAACAACGATTACAGTATATGGTAACGAGACCGGTGGTTCACAAACCGTTCCTGTAACTGTTACTTATGTACAACCAAGTTAATAAAAAGGAAAAAAGAAAATGGCAAATATAACAGGACAAGCAGGAGTAAATTTAACATCAGAGTTAGCATCTTACTTAGATGCAAACCAAGGTAACCTAACTTCTGAACAATTATCACAGATAATAAATCAGTATTTAACTGGTGGTGATAAATTAGGTGCAAGTGGTGGACAAATATCTACTGGTATTTACAAAAGATTTGGTGAGTTTGACCAAGTGACTGGTAAAGTTGAAGTAGTTACAACTGGTTTGTGGAGTGGTGATACAGGAAGTTTAACTACATTCTTTACATCATCTGCTCAATCAGCTGCAAGTAAAAACTATTACTATGATGTATATCAAACTGCAGACTTATCCTCAGTACAATTTGCATTAGCATATGGACACAAATTTGGTAGTGGTTCAGTATCACTAGATAATGATGATACATCAACACTAGCAACTAAAGCAACTTATGCTCAATATAAAAACTTACTTCTAGAACAAGGTGATGATAAATTCTTATTTGCATCTTCATCAGGAGCAACATTTGCAGCAGATGATATTTACATTATAAATTTATCTCGTGCAAGGTATAAAGAAAAAATGGATGCTGGAAACTGGTCATTAAAGATTAGTGGTTCAAAATCAGAAGCAGTATTGATTGATGAT
>Ga0257110_1000365_pt1 | contig 22806 bp, 28 predicted proteins | sample LP_taG_7_FD_190184 | JGI IMG/M metagenome (GOLD analysis project Ga0257110, IMG submission 190184) | Marine microbial communities from Northeast Subartic Pacific Ocean, Canada - LP_J_2015_P26_10m | ecosystem: Environmental > Aquatic > Marine > Oceanic | place: Canada: Northeast Subartic Pacific...
TTTTATATTTTTTATATTTTTTATATTTTTTATATTTTTTATATTTTTTATATTTTTTATATTTTTTATATTTTTTATATTTTAATTGCTTTTATCACTCGATTCACTATCATAACACTCATCTTCTTCGTATTCTTCTTCTTGTTGTTCAAACTTTTTTTCCAACCTTTCTACATAAGCATCATATTCACGCGATTCACGTTCAGCAATCATAAACCCATCCTCTTCACCTGTTTCGTAATAATACTCTAACGACTCCTTACGACGCTTCTCATATAATATATTATAACTATTAGACCATCTATCATACATCTCTTCTTCTTCTTGTTTCCTTATAGCATCCAATTCTTCTTCTGTAAATGTTTCTTTAAAACTTTTATACCAATGAAGACCATCTCTACTATGCTCACAAGGATAAGGTGTTGGAATTATAATAGTACTCGGTCTAACATAACCCTTACCTTGTAAGGCAAAATCCTTATTCGTCATATTAGAATTCGATTTTCGCATTCGAATCATACGCGGACCAACCCATATTGAACCTCTCCAGTATTTTGGTTCTTCCACATTAATAGTTGGCTTTTCTTCTACATCTACTTTTTCTTCTCCTCGAACAATATTAGCATATCTACTATCTTCTGGTTTATATTCAACAATTGGCTTTTCTTCAGCAACCACAAGGGGAACAAAATTATTTGGCATTTGATTATTTCTATTTTCCATATGATAATTATATTCTCTATATTCATCACGATTACGATTATTACGATTATTATAATTATTGCGATTGTCATCACGATTACGATTATTATAATTATTACGATTGTCATCACGATTACGATTATTATAATTATTACGATTGTCATCACGATTACGATTATTACTATTATTACTATTATTACTATTATTACGATTGTCATCACGATTATTACGATTATTACGATTATTACGATTATTATTATCCCGATTACGATTATCATTATCCCGATTACGATTATCATACCTTTCTACTCTCTTAACATCCCTACCATCCCTAACATCCCTACCATCCCTACCATCCCTAACATCCCTAACATCCCTACCATCCCTAACATCCCTAACATCCCTAACATCCCTATTAGAATATTCTTCAATATTATTTCCACGTCTCCATTCACTCATCTTTAAATGTTTAGTTTATAGTTTGTTTGATTATTTGTGTTATAATCTTTCTTTTTTTCTAAGTCAATTTTACATTAAATGTCCAATAATAATAATATAAATAATAATAAAAATCATATTCATATCTTTAAAAAACATGCTATCTTTTCTAAATGCATATATACAAATAATAATCCAGATACTATACTACAACAGATTCTATATAGTCAACATCCAAACTGTTTCATAAAACAACAAAGAGCCTGTATAAAATTTAACAAATCTACATCACTCAAAAAAACTATCATACAAACTCCTTCTCATAAATTATATACACTATTAGACAAACTAAAAAATACTATCGATGAAATTATTTTCTTATGCATCAAATACAACCATATTATAGGTGATATAGATATATACAATATTCATTATTTTGACCATCATCCTGTTATGATATCAACACAACCAATACAACCATTCACACATAACATCATAAACCCAATCAACACATCACGCACCCATTTAGCAACCTTTATATCACAACTATTGAATATACATCCAGAACAACCAATATTACCTCAAATGTCTCCTTTGGCATTATTTATTACACAACACACTACACATAATAATTAAACACAAATAACTTTTCTCTCCTATGTGTATATGTCTCTTGCTATTTTAAAAAGAAAAGCCAACACACGCATCCAAAAAGGAAACGCACGTGCTGACCCACCTGGCTCTAATATAACTAATAAAAATGCCAATCATCTATTCAATAAAGTTTCTCATAATCAACAATTCTCTATCAACGGAACCATTAGAAATAACCATTATATCGGAAGAGGAAGCCACCTTAACACAGCTTTCAAACCTTGTGAAATTCAAACTTCTACAACTAAAAAATCCGTCCTTACTAACCGTGCTGTAAGATCTAAGGCGGTTTCAACAAGAGCAAGCGACAACATATCTCAACCCGATAGCAACTTTCCAGAAAATGACTCTCAAGGATTATACATATTTAATAAAAAATTCAAAAATAATTGCGTTAATCACAGCACAGCAACTACAACCAGGTGTGGTCACCATGGCTCACAAGACGTTGTCCAACACTTCCCAGACTGCTCTCAAATATCTGGACAAAAATGTACCTCATTCATAGGAACACGTGTAAATCCACAAAATTTTATTCACAAAGACTACGGTGTAGCTCAATCTTACGACGAATATTTATCAAAAAGAGTTCTTCCTCCATGCACTAATGTTGTTAATGACTACAAAAAAATTAACAATAACGGCATAACAAACATGAGATGCGGACGTTTTTAAACAATTTTATTAAACTAAATATATTAAAGCACTTATCGTATTTAATATAATTAAATATTTATGGTTCTTATCATCGATTATAGAGAATCTAAACTTATAGACGCATTAAATTCTATTAACGCAATACACACCACACAAAATCTTCTACTTGGAGACGCAGCACTTCATATTGACCCACCAGAAGGAACTTTTACACCATTCGTAGATTCAGGTGACCATATACCAGAAATCATTATTGAAAGAAAAACCGTTCCCGATATGATCGCAAGCATTAAAGATGGAAGATATATGGAACAAAAGGCACGCCTACACGCTTCATCCGTTCCCAATCACAACATATTATTCATCATAGAGGGGTCCAGAACCGGTGTAGCCAACATTCATTCAACCGTATTCTCTCTTTTTTACCATTCTGGTTTCGGTGTTCTATTTAGCACATCTGTCAACGATACAGCACGCATTATAAACTCTTTCGAACGAAAACTTAATAAAGACCCACAAAAAACAAGTTATTACTTAAACTCACAAACATCACAAACACCACAAACACCACAAACACCACAAACATACGCAGCATTTCTCAAACCAGAAAAAAAAGCTAATGTATGCAAAGAAAACACATGGATCATCATGCTTCAACAACTTCCTTATGTAAGCTCAACTATAGCAACAGCACTAATGGATAAATATATTAATATACCTCTTCTTATTGATGCTATCAAAGAAGACCCAAACATACTTAACACTTTTAAAATAAATGGTAACGATGGAAAACCAAGAAAAATATCATCACGCGCTATTAAATCCATAACTGAACTACTTACTTAAAATAACCGCTTTTTTTACAGACTTTTACAAAAATTCATACAAACATTCAAATTCTGCAACATTGACAAAAATATACACCAACATATTGTTTCAAACACATACACACACATATAATGACCAATCCAATCTATAATATACGCAACGATGTTATTAAAGACCTATGGCACATGATTCGATGCTCTCAGTTACTGTTAGTATTAAAAGATATAAACACCACACCCGACAACTTTGACGAAGAATTTTTCATACATATATGCGAAATATATTATGACAAAAAAAATACAATCGAAACCATCGGAGGTTTCTCTCAAATAAAATGGAACACCGTCACAGAGAATGAACTTCTCGCATTCAGAGAACACTGTATTCGAAGAAACGTCACTTACGCATTAATAACCATAGGCAAACAAGAACCCAATAAATATCATCTATCTCAAGAAATACTCGACGATGTCACCGAACTCGATGAACCTATCAACGACTTTAATATCATGTATAACTCATTAACCAACGAACAAAAAAATGATTTTGAAATTAGACATATCAACAACAACTTTAACTCACCAAATATCCAGTAGTATTTTAATTATTTTAAAATTTAAGATTTTTTATTCATACTTTCTTACAAATATTCATACAAACATTCAAATTATGTAAAATTGACAAAAAATTACACAGCTGACTCTTTAACACACCGATATAACATATCAAAACCGTTATTAACTAAAAATGCCTTGCTCAGTTTGCTTTGCCCACGGACACAATATTCGCACTTGCCAATTTAAAAATGGATTTATTGATGGAGCTAACCCCACTAATATCAAACAGAAAAAACAGAAAAAACAGAAAAAACAGAAATCAGTATTCAAAGACAAAAATCAAATGTCTCTAGCACTAAGAGACCACCAAGAATTATACAGCGACAGAACAAAACTGTTAGAAAACAAAGACAAACAAAAAATAGAAATTCAAAAACACATGGACCATTTTCCTCAAGATAAACAATTACTCGAACGCGTCAAAGATAACACTATAGCCAATTATAACGGCATACCTGGTTTCAAAACAATATATAACATCTCCTCAACCGACGATAAGTTATTCATTTCAAATCCATCTACAATCGAAATGCGTAAAATAAAAAGATTTTTGAGAAACAGAAAAATTATAAATAGAAAACCCAAACCTGCAGCCCCTATTCGTCCTTCACCCGAAAATATAAATGAAAATAGCATAAAAATATATAACCGTAGCGTATGGCGTTATAACATGGAAATAAAGAAATATAAGAAGGAAATAGTTCCTTCACTCATCAAAGATCTAAGGATGACTAATAATAAATTACGTCTTAACCGTATCTTATCCATGATTACACAATTATCCCGTATTGAACGCACTATTGAAATGACTGACGTAATTGTTCATAATCGTCAATCAATCATTCAACCCTTTCAAAAAAAAATAGAGGATATTCACACTTACACAAAGCATAATAGAATAATACGCCTCACAAAACACTATAGTGACTCCATCGAACACAGCACAAATCTACCCGATGATATGGTAAGAAATGTATTATCATTCTTAATTTAATTATTTAAAATTTAAGATTTTTTATTCATACTTTTTTACAAATACTCATAACTACACTTATATAGGTCATTTATTCAAAATTGAAAAAAAAATACAAAAAAAATTGTTTCAAACACACAGACACATAAACTAATTCAAATATGCCTTGTTCAATCTGCAAACATAACGGTCACAACAAAAGAACATGTACACAGGAAAATATTACTTTAGATTTAAAATATAAAAAAAATATAAAAAAATTTCCTCATTTTGAAAGTGATTACTCTACTTTTACCCACTTTCAACGCGAAAGAAAACAATTCTATACAAATTATTCTTCTCAAAAACGCTGTTTAGACTACCATACAAAAACGTATCCTCAAGATTTAAACACAATAAATAATCATCAACTTATGCTAACCGATTTCCCAATGATATTCTATCATAATCCTCATTATTTTGACGATTATCTTACCACATCTAAAGATGTTTATCGTTACACTGAAAAACATGAACCAATTCAACCAAACTTTATTACACATCTTAACGAGGTAAATGTGAGCTGGGTTTATACAGATAGATTGAGGGCAAGACAAACCAGGAAAAACGCTAAAAATCTATTAGAAAAATACAACCCTGTTGTTAATAAAAATACTACTCTTCCAATACGACCTAAAAAGGAAGATTTTACTTTTGATACACATGACAAATTTGTAAATGCTTTTAATAAATATACTAAACTTAAAGATCTTCATAAGAATACCCAATGCTTCATAAAAACATTTAGTAATGCTCATCGACCAAAATATAATAATACACGGTTAAATAGATTCGTTAATATATTAGGACAAATTCGTAAATTTAAATTTTATAAACATTTATATCCAAATGAATTATTGAAAAATCCAACAAAAAATAAACTTGTAACATCAATCCCAGGATACGGTGGAATAAAAAAAACAAAAGCAATCGAACGACTTGTTAAAACTTACGTATCGATTGTCGATGAAGTTTTACCTCTTTGTAGTGACGTGATTCTTCATATAGTAACATTCTTAGTCAACTAAATACATTTATTCTTTTAATCTTTTAATCTTTTAATATTTAATATAAACTTAAACGTTTTTTCTTTACAATATTATTAATGGGAAATTTTATATCTCTACATTCGGGTTCTAACCATTTTGACCCTCTCGAAAAACCTTTACCAAAAGAAAAACCAAAACATATGCTACTCAAATTACATATTTGCGATTCACTTGACCTAAAAATGAAATATAAACAAATTGCTGATAAACACAACAATTCTATACCCTCTCAATTCTTTGACTCTGGTTTCGATCTATTTAATCCACGAACTTACTCAATAGGAAAAGAAGAAAATGTAATCAAATATGACCTTCAAATACGTGCTGCTGCTTTTGATTCTGTAACCGGTTCTCCTATGCCTTTCTATGTTTATCCTCGTTCAAGCATATACAAAACACCTCTAAGACTTGCCAACTCTGTAGGAGTTATAGACTCAGGATACAGAGGAAACCTATGCGCGTTATTCGATAAAAAAAATGATACTCCTCTTTATACTATCAACACCGACGCAAGACTTCTTCAAATATGTGCACCAGACCTAAGACGAATCCACGTTGAACTTGTTGACTCACCCGATGAACTCGGAACAACTGAAAGAGGTGAAGGAGGTTTCGGTTCTACCGGAGGAACTAATTAAATTTAGTAACAATATAATTATTATATAACAACATTTCTCACCTTTATATATACATGAACTCTCAATACCAAATAAATATACCAATAGATGAACTTTCTAATATAGATCAAAATAATTTTCAAATCGAACTATTTACTCAAAATATACCCGAACCATCATGCGTTATATTACGATGGAGATTCTTGGTTCAGGCTCAATTCTACACACATATGGGATACACATTACAATTAAATGGTATTTGGAAAGAAAATTACAACGGACAAAATAACCAACATCTAAAAAATCAGGAAATTAAAATTATCCAAAATTAATCAAACAAAAAAATATACATGACACACACCATTTCACATGAAAATATAGTCCAATATATTATCACACATTTTTATCACAACATATTACCCATATATATTCATCACCTTTAAACATATAATAAATATTATAGTATATTATATGAACAAATTATTAGCTTTATTACCAAAAAATATTATTGCCCCATGGATGATAAGCATTTATATTGCTGTCATATTCTTCGTTTTTGGACAAATTCTTTTGCGAAAATCATTTAATAATAATACACACTATACCTCTGTTGCTATCATATTTAGTCTATCTATGGGTATTACAGCCGCATTATTTCTATTATTCAACCTATCAACAAATTCAACAATATTCAATAATCCTATCATGATACCACAACTATTATCCGCTATTGTCGCTGGAATACTATTCTTTATTGGAAACTTATTCTGGATTAGAAGCATATCATCCAATAAACCATTAGGAAATATACGTGTCGTTATGGCTGGGTTTGAAACATTAGCACTATTCGCAGCAGGATTACTATTCTTTAAAGAAGTTATAACCATAAGACAACTTGCCGGAACCGCAATCATCGTATCAGGCATACATGTTTTTGGATCTAACTAAAAATATCACATATTATTAATAAAATATTTATATTTATTTTATTAATTAAACCCATATTATGCTACCATATCCATCTTTACTACCTTACCACTCTTATAACCTTCCACTACAAAATCTTCCTCAACATAATCTTCGATATTATCACGAACCGGACAATCCATCCTTACTGTTGGAAAACTAAATGTTTTATTATTTAACTGCTCTTTAAGAGCTTCTACATGACTCTCGTACACATGAGCATTCCCTATAAAATGTATAAACTTATGTGCCTTCAAACCCGTATGATGTGCTAACATATGTGTAAGAAACGAATAACTCGCTATATTAAATGGAACACCCAATCCAACATCACCACTACGCTGATAAAGACAACATATTAGTTTACTATCATTCACTACATGAAACTGAACAAACGCATGACACGGAGGAAGTGCCATCTCATCCAACTGAGCAGGATTCCACGCACTCAATACTATCCTTCTCGACTGACGATCATTCTTCAACTGCTCTATCACATTCGCCAACTGATCCGTACCTTTACCCCTATAATCAGCATCATGTGTTGTATATGGAGCATTAAAATGACGCCACTGATGACCATATACCGGACCCAAATCACCCTCTTCCAAATGATGCAAATTTCGAGAATCCAAAAACTCACGACTACTATTACCATCCCAAATCCTTACCTTCTTTTCTTGTAATTTATGATTACTTGTATTCCCACTTACAAACCAAAGAAGCTCACGCAAACACGTACGCCACGCTACCTTCTTTGATGTCAATAATGGAAGAACATTATCATCAAGGGAAAATTCCATCTTCTCTCCATATAAACATATTGTATTTCCATTACGACCTTCCTCCAAACTTCCTTCATCAATTATTCGTCTTGTCATATCAATATATTGTTTCTCCTCTTTATTTTCTTTATTTTCACCCATTTTAATATAATTTGATTTATAATTATTACCTAAGCGTTTTTATACATTTAGTATATATGGAAAAAAATATTCAATCAGATAATTTATATCATAATATTCCAAAACTAACATTAGACATCAAATTTATAAATAAAACTTTTAAAAATAATATGTGCCATTTTTCAAAACCACCACCAGCACCTCGTGAAAAATATAATAACCGAACTGTTCCCAGATTTTTTTACTCTTTACACAACTTTAACATATAAATCATAATATTAATTATATTACTTCTTCCTTTTAGAAGTAATATATTTAAAGCTATTTTCCCTATTATATGTATAACAAATGGGATCTTTTTTATCCGCGTTGTACCAATTATTATCCTGTTCTAACTCAAATAATCACGAAAATAATAAAGAAGACAATTATAATTCGTCACCTCAAACTCATAGACCTGTGACACCACATCCTAATTCAATAGAAACTATTTTTGAACCTATAAATAATATCAATACTCTATCTCCTGTAAAAGAACCCGAACACGAAGACGGAAACAGATGCTGTACAGGAAATAATTGCTCTACAAGTAATGATAATAATTTTTATCAAGAAAGATATAAACACTTCGTAGATGAAGATAATAGTGATGAACAAGAACATAGTCATGAAAAATGCTGTGAATCAAACGAATGCTGTGAAACAAAAGAATGCTGCGACGAAGATAATATTTGCTGCACAGAAACCAGCATATGCTGTAATGAAAAAGAAGTTGAACAAGAACATAGTGATGAAAAATGCTGTGAATCAAACGAATGCTGTGAAACAAAAGAATGCTGCGATGAAGATAATATTTGCTGCACAGAAACCAGCATATGCTGTAATGAAAAAGAAGTTGAACAAGAACACAACGAAACAGACTCTATCATACTTGAAGATCCCGACAACGCAAACGCATTATTTAATGATACTGAATCTCTTCTATCAGAAACAGATAACATCTCAATCGACCTCGAACAAGAACATTATGAAACAGACTCTATCATACTTGAAGATCCCGACAACGCAAACGCATTATTTAATGATACTGAATCTCTTCTATCAGAAACAGATAACATCCCAATCGATATCGAACAAGACAACAGTCAAGATATATTACCAATCTCCCCAAGAGAAATAATCGAAGAAAAACAAGAAATAATCGAAGAAAAACAAGAATTAATCGAAGAAAAACAAGAATTAATCGAAGAAAAACAAGAATTAATCGAAGAAAAACAAGAATTAATCGAAGAAAACCAAGAAATAACTCAAGAAAACCAAGAAATAACTCAAGAAGTGAAAGAAGATCTTAAGGAACATGTTGATGAAATTATTGAAAAAGTTGTTGAAGAAAATAATAATATTTAAATTCACTCGTAAAAAAATACCCTTTTTTAACCAAATATATTTATATTCATGAATTCAATCGAAATAACACAACCCATAACACGAGATGTAGTTATAGAAGTTCCAACTCTTTCACAAGTAAAATATGAATTTGACCCCTCCATATGTGGAATACGTCTTGATAGAATATTACACAACTCTAACGCATTCCCATGGAACTATGGTTTCTTACCAAATACTATGTCCCCAGATAATGACCCACTAGATATATTCGTTCTATGTAACCACGCAATCTTTCCAGGAACAACAGCAACCGTTAGAATTCTTGGTGGAATAAAAACATATGATGAAAAAGGACTTGACCACAAATTAATATCAGTTCTAACAAAAGATCCCGAGTTCTCATGCTACTACACACTTAAATCATTACCAAATTTATATACAAGCAAAATTAAATATTTCTTAGAACATTATAAAGACGGAGAAGACGGTAAATTTATAAATGTTGATGAACATTTTTACGACCACAATCGAGCAAGACAAATAATAAATGAATTCACCATACTTCCTCCCATACCATCCATACCAGATGTTGATTAATATTTTTATAAATATTTTTATAAATATTTTTCTACGTAAATTGCAATCAAAAATCAAAATTGACTTTTCTCAAACCAATTTACTAGTTTAAAACAAACAATTATTCAATATATCTAAAAATATATTCAAAATGCCTGAAGCAACCACATACACTAATTCTAACATGTTCTGCCTACCCGTCGGTTCATATCACAATCTATCTACACCTATAACCACCAAAAATATTAAAAAAACAATTGATAAACCACCAAAAGAAGAATGTCCAATATGCCTCAAAAATATTAAAACTACAGATTTCGTTGTAACCAAATGCGGTCACAAATTTTGCTCCAAATGTATATTCACAAACTTCACAAAAGCACAAAACGGAAACAACTGCCCTATGTGTAGAACCACATTCGCACCAGCATTCTGCACAAACGTCAAAAAAACAAGAGTACAAGTAGCAAACGCAGCTGACTCTGTTATGGATAAATTCTGGAGAGAAGACAAAAAATTATTAAAATCATCAACAGCTATCCAGAGAAGATATCAACTTATTGATTCAGAATACGAAACTTATATCCAAGAAAATGGATACAACAACGTTGCTTATTTAAAACTAATGGACTACATGAGAGAAGTTCTTAGAAATTGTAGCGAAAAAGACAGTAAAATAAGCAAACTACACAACCTTATGGATGAGTTCATATGTAACTCATTCTCCGAAAATCTAGCAGAAAAAATTAAAGTTCTAGCATAATATTAGTTTAGTCATTATACAATTTAATTAAAATTTTAATAATATATAACCTTTTTTGTCTTTACCTATATTATATGGATAATCTTCTTTCAAATAACTTCTTCAATCCTCTCGCACCCGTAGCAGGAAAAAAACACTGTGATGTTCTTTACCTTGTTCTTGTTCTATCTTTGGTACTCGTCATTTTCGCCGTAGTTGGTGTAGTAGCAAGCGTTTTCGCAAAAACCAGAGGCACAACTATGGCTGCTCTCCTTGTTCTTATTCAAGTTGCTCTTGTTCATCATGTATATCGCGTCGTATATACTATGTGCTTAAACACAGTATAAATATTTAATCATCTACATACCATAAATAATATTAATATTACACTTTAATATTATTAATAAATCTAGCATACTTATCATAATTATTCTTTCTGCAAAATTGAAATTAAATATACATATTTAGTACTTTAAACAAATTCACGTATTCATAAGTAATTTCGCTTAAGCCATCAATATGCAATCAAGATTATCAAAACCAAGAACACGCATCAACCTAACACCTTTCTGTAAAGTATGTCGTGACGCAGGAAAACCTAAAAGTATTTATACCTCTCATTATCCAAGAGAAAATCCAGCACCAGGAAGCAAAGTTGTATGCCCTCTTCTCCTAAATCAAAAATGTAACTACTGCCATAAAAAAGGTCATACCATACGCTACTGCTCCGTTTTAAGAAACAACAAAAAACTTAAAAATGATATCGACATTCAAATACACATCGATATCGAGAGAGAAATTCGTATTGAATTTTCACACGTAGAAAATCAAATAAAAAATCCAAACGACCCAAATCACCCCGACTCTATATGGTTCCCAATACCTATCATACATCATTCTACAGCATCAGCTTCCGGACAAGGCTCAGGTGATTCTGGTGATGACGACGACCAATTCAAATGGGGTCACTCGGAAACATATAATAACTGGGCATGGAATTGGAACCCTGGATCTAATGGAGGATATCACGCAACATGGACAAACGCTAATGGACAACATTACAATTGTTTTACACCACCAAAATCACACAAAAATAAAAATTGCCCAGCGGCTCCTTTGAAAAGAAAACGTATAGAAAATCCGGATGAATCAAATGTTGCTTAGAATTAATTTTACAAAAAATAAAAAAATAAAAAAAAATATTACATATCAAAAAACATTTACTTGTTTTTTATGTTAGACAACATTTAAACATCCAATAACATCTTTCCAATCAAAAAACATTTACTTGTTTTTTATGTTAGACAACATTTAAACATCCAATAACATCTTTCCAACCATAAAACATCTTGCTTCTTCCTCATCTTCAAACCAATTACAACATGTTACACCAGTAGCTGTATCTCCAACCGGCCAACGAACAGTATAACCATAAACAATACGGTTATATGATAACACCCGAAGATCAGGATACATAGAACATTCATCCAATTCTCTATATTTTCTTATCCAACACTCACCATTAACATCTTTTGATTTCACCTGATTCCAACCACTCTTATCATTAGAATGCAAAGATACATCTCTTACTACTGCTTTATGTTTCATATATAATTAAATATATTAACATCTACCTATTTCAATTTTAATTTTGTTTTTATTCACAAATTATTATTAGCTTTATAATACACTACCATTTCTTCCATCTTCTTATTATCATTAATAATCCAACCAAAGAAAAATATACACTCGTAACACCTAACGTATAATAAAATCTATTCTTTGGCGTAGGCACATCACCCATCCAATATATATACGGATCAATTATATTTATATCCTTACCCATCAATCGATACTCTATTATTGTAAGAAAACAACCATCAAAATAAAAAAATGCTATCAAACATAACACCAAAGGTATCATCACATAAGGAGCAATCTTATAAGGTAACAATAAAAACATTAACAAAAAATAATATGGCGTATGAAAATGTAGCGATTTAACAAGAAATCCCAATACCTCGTCAGGCATATTTGAATTACGTAAGTTAATCAAATTATAATCTACTGCCAAATTTCGAGCACGACGACGTGTATCCTTATCCATTAATCTAACATCACCACACTCTAAATCACAAGCCAAAATATAAGCATCCAATATTACATCATCACGTGTTGGTTCTATCCTTTTGTTATTATCTTTTATTTCTATTTTTTCTATTTTTTCTTCTTCCCTAAATTCATCTTTCATTCACTATATTATATTACCATCATATTTTAGACACTTATATCGCAATTATACAAGTTTAATATTCTACCATTTTTTCTCCCCTTATTCCAACCAACATGAATCAATCAAATAAAAAACAACATCCTCCATATCAAAAAAATTCATTCAATACATTCACAAAAAATATACCATACATACGTAAAGCTATTTCTATTAATAAAAGATTCTGGATTACCCTTTTATTAGCATCCGTATTCATAGCATTACTTCAACAAAATAAAAATATCAACTTTTACACTCACTTTATTATTGTACTATTCTCCGTCTTTATTGCTGCTACCACCGGTTGGCTCGCACATATTGTATCACATTCATTCGACTTCTCTAACGCATTCGAACATATACTCAAACATTCACAAACCATGAAATTTATATGCAAATTTAAACCAATAGAAATAGTTTTACAATGGATATTTTATCAAGCAGATTTCCATCACAAAATACATCATGATACAACTATTAACAAAAAAATAACAAACATTATCACAGAATTTATTCAAAACGTTATCACACAAGGATTAGGTATTGCTTTATTATTCAAATGGTTAGGAATAAAAATACTAACTAATTCTATACATTTCAACTACGCTGCTATGACCATATACGCATTCCTATACGCTACCGTTCATAACATAAACTACGTATTCTCGCCATCCAAATGTCACGAAGAACATCACATTAATGAACTAACTAACTTCGGTATCGATTTTCTCGACATATTATTCAACACAAAATTTAATATAGAGAATGTTGAACGTGTAAACCACTACTCTAATAACATATCCATATTATGCTTACTATTATACCTCATTCATCAACATATAAATACAAAATCTTCCATTTATACTTTCCTTTTCGGAAATCCATAGTTTATTATTATTTAAATAGGTAACATAACTTTATTTTTTTTCTCTTCATCAAACAACCATGTCCAAATCCAAATCCAAATCCAAATCCAAATCCAAATCCAAATCTCCTCTCGACAAACTCTCTCACATATTTCCAGAACTTGTAAATAACATTAATCACACATATCCCAAACAAAATAACCCTATACCCATATCCATCGTTCTCGATGGAGGCGGTTTCTCCGGCTCACACATCGTTGGCGCACTCGCTTACTTACAATTCCTTGTACAAGATAAACGCATTACCATCGACCGCATTTCAGGCGTTTCCGTCGGTTCCATTTGCGCTCTACTTTTTCGTCTAGGAAGACTCGATATTGCTTTCCAATTATACACATCTACTCGAAACCATTTTGAAAAATACGCTGATCTATCCATCGTTTCCCAACATCTTTCCAACATATATAAAATTATACCCAATAACTTCTATAAAAACAGCAACCTATGGATCTCTTACTTCGACATTAAAATACAAAAACATATAACCGTCAATAAATTCATATCCAACGAACACATTATATCCGTCATTAGACGCTCCATACATGTACCATGGATTTTCGACCGCACATTAGCACTCAACCAGCGATTCATAGACGGACTATACCCACACACTTTCGCTTTCGACCATCAATCCTCTCGTGTCATATTCCTCAATCTAATAAATATGCCATGGTCTGCCATGTTCCACGTAAAAAATAGAACAACTATTCTCGACAGAGCTACCGACGGTGCTATGCAACTACACTCATTCCTTACTTCAGAACGTAATAACCCGTTCTGCCACTCATTCAAACCTATCTCTTACAGAGGTTCTTTATTCGCAATACGTGTCTTTTTTACACATATCATCGTTAACATTTTGGTATTCTTTAAAAATAACAAAAAACATCCACTTTTTAATAAATACGCAACATGGATACTTGGTAACAATTGGAAAAAAAAAATAAAAAGAATCGCCGAAAATATCATAAGAAAATACATATAAACTTTAGTATTTTAATTTTAAATAAACATACTAAATAATTACATCTACGCCGTTTCACACTTACGCTCACGTCTCCTCTTTCTCTCAAGTCGTCTCTTAACACGCTTCCTATCTAATTCAAGATTTGCTAACTCAACATCCTCTTCTCCCTCACGGAACACCCCAGTTCCACTCCATGACGGTGCCGGGGTATCCATTTGAAATATATAACGACGACATAAAGGACACTTCGCATCATCCCGGTGGCGATGTATGTGCTGAAATATACACTTCGAACAAAACTTGTGCCCACACATTAGTGTCGTCACCTTGTCATCCCCATCATATGTTTCCAAACACACAGAACACTCCACTTTATTCGACTGATTCGCCCTATCTCTAATGTCCTCCTCTTTCACATTCTTTCGTGCCTTCCAAATCCGTTCCAAATCCTCATACAACCTTGGATCATGAACGTTGGTATAATTCTTTTCTCCCAGCTTCTTCATAAGCTTGTCCTTCACCGCACGAGGAAGTTTTTTCCACTCAGGCATGGAATCGCATAGATAACCATACAGCAAGAACTCCGCAACTTCATTCACTCCTTTCGTATTCATACTTTCTTGATAATTTCTTGATAACTTTTTACAGACTTATAATTTCTCCTATTTTTGTCAATTTTGCATAATATTAAATACTTTTACCTACACATACTCTACAAAAAAAAGGGCGTCCCCTTATCTTCCTTTTACAAACTTTCCTCCAAAGCACTCTCAGTTCAAGTGTTTTCCATTAATTAAAATTTCAAACTACAAACAACCTCTTTATTATCTCGATGTAGAAGACAAAACATCGACTCAGCTCGCGTTACACGGTTTCCTAACGGTTTTCCATCAAATTAACATGATCAGTATTAAATTATCTTTCAAACACATAGGTTCTCATATGTATGATATATTTAAAATATATCCGCCATGTTCCTGTATTATCCATTTTACCTTAACAGAATACGCAGAAACACTACTTTACCACTCTTGCGCCAAGTAGAAGCACACATTTCTCTCACCCTGTAATGCTTAGGGACCTCCATAACTATAATAATGAAGACACCGAAGTCTCTAAAAATTATTTCAATCACTCTCTTGGGAATATACAATACCAGCAGTCGAAATAATGTTCCATTTAGTTAATAACCCGCTGAGGTAATAACACGGGACACGAATACATACACTAAAATATATTTTTAAACCGACGACAATTAGCATCTTGCTGTGCTAAAAGGGAATAGTTCATTTAGTATTAACCAGGACACACCACGAGGAGGCGAACTATTTTATGTCCCAAACACCCGATGTGGGGCTCGAACCCACGACCACACGCTTAAAAGGCGTGCGCTCTACCAACTGAGCTAACCGGGCAAAAGTGCTTCCTGAGGGGGTTGAACCCTCGACCTTTGCTTTGCTAAATAGAACATTTATTTCTGCTGTATAAGAACAACGCTCTAACCAACTGAGCTAAGGAAGCTTTGGTGTAACCACAGGGGCTTGAACCCTGGACCTTCGGCTCATAAGACCGATGCTCTAACCAACTGAGCTATGGCTACTTGGTGCACGATGTAGGCGTGCCGCTCCGCAGAATGAGCTAACTTGCTTCCTGAGGGGGTTGAACCCTCGACCTTTGCTTTGCTAAAGAGAACATTTATTTCTGCTGTATAAGAACAACGCTCTAACCAACTGAGCTAAGGAAGCTTTGGTGCACGATGTGGGATTCGAACCCACGAAGCTAACGCAACAGATCTTAAGTCTGTCCCCTTTGACCGCTCGGGAAATCGTGCTAATGAAAGGCGCCCCCTTCTACATTTAATAATGCTCATTTAATCATATTCTACTATGAATGACATTCTATTTATTCAATAAATATCACCAGAACTGCGTCTATTCTTACAATTTCTCACCCCAATTGTCCGGAGGAGGTCTTTTCCCAGGCGACTTTCCATTCCTGTTGATGCACGAAGTGGGATTCGAACCCACGAAGCTAACGCAACAGATCTTAAGTCTGTCCCCTTTGACCGCTCGGGAATCCGTGCTCTACTTACCTTATTCTTTAAAACTTATATCACAGACTTTTACATTTCAATTTTGCACAAATGACAATTTATGGCGTAGTATATCCATTTCGACCACTTACCTTATTTAAAACTTATTTTATCTTCCCTTTTTTGTTGTTTTCTTTTTTATTTAATAAACCAACGACATACTTTGGTTTATTATCAATTATACTCTACTATACTCTACTATACTCTACTATACTCTACTATACTCTACTATACTCTACTATACTCTACTATACTATACTAACCATGTACTATATCTCTCTCGACAGGGATCGAACCTGTGGCCTCGCGATTAACAGTCGCACGCTCTAACCATCTGAGCTACGAGAGAACCTTAATACCCACCCCCATAATCGTGGTCTTTAGGGCACCCACATTCCACTTCCCACGCCGGGAATTGAACCCGGACCGCCGCCTTGAAAGGGCGGAATCCTAACCATTAGACAACGTGGGATCCTTTTCTATCTATTATAAAGAACAAAGAACCCATTCTTAATACTCCACCCACACCTACATATGATATCCGTGGGATTCGAACCCACGCCCGAAGACCAGTACCTTAAACTGGCGCCTTAGACCACTCGGCCAGGATACCAATATAACACATCATATGTGTTACACATCACACAATACATATTATTATCATAATACTATCGTCATATTTAGGGGGCCAACCGGGAATCGAACCCAGGTCACCCGCACCCTAAGCGAGTATCATACCACTAAACTATTAGCCCTTTATTCAACACACACCCGATGTGGGACTTGAACCCACGACCACACGATTAAGAGTCGTGCGCTCTACCAACTGAGCTAACCGGGCAAAAAAAATATCAAACACTCCACTCACGAAGGGACTCGAACCCTTAACCTTGCGATTAGAAGTCGCACGCGCTATCCAATTGCGCCACGCAAGCAACACAGCTCCCACTGGGAATCGAACCCAGGCTGGCGGATTCAAAGTCCGCAGTCATAACCATTAGACCATGAGAGCACTCACTCAACCACACCATTAAACTCACACACTCCTTTTTGCATCGAGTGGGGTTCGAACCCACGCATCCGTAGATAGCAGATCTTAAGTCTGCCCCCTTAGACCACTCGGGCATCGATGCCCCTATTATAAAATTTTCATTTATCACATCAACCATATACTTACTCTCGACTGCTGGAATTGAACCAGCGACCTGTGGATACCTGCTGCCATTTATGACAGTTTAAAAACTATTACAGTCCAACGCTCTGCCAACTGAGCTAAGTCGAGTTTTTTTTTGGTGCACCCGCAGGGACTTGAACCCTGGACCTTCGGCTCATAAGACCGATGCTCTAACCAACTGAGCTACGCATGCTACCATATAACAGGAAAAGATTTCTATACTTTTACCTTATGGTTATCAACCAGACACACTTCAACACATTACACACAATAAAAAACATATACACAATTTACCATATACATACTATTATAGTATTCTCTCTTTAAGCCATTTATATACCTATTAATTCAACCACCTGTTACCCAATTAGCTATCGACATACCCACATACATTACTTTAGATAACGCTGAAAGAAGAACACTATCATCCATCATATTTTTAATATGTTTGTCATTATTTACTACATTATTTCCTATTATTCCCTCCGACATCCATCCCTCTTCCAAATATTCATAATCTACATTATCTAAATAAATTAATGATGAACGTGAAACATTATCTATTTTTACAGGACCATCACCCACCTCCAAATCCAATAATACATGCTGACCCCAACCACCAACATCTAATGACATAGGCATTACATTACGAGTATTCATTTTTAATGACATATTATCAATACATTATACAAACATAGTTTCTATCTCCATTTTTTTCAATTTTAAACTAAACATATCATTCTGAAACCCAACCACATACCAAACGTGCACCATCCATATCCATACCCGTTACAACCAACTCTAACAAACGCTCAACACGTTTCACACAATTTTTCTCACCAAACATATACCAACCCGTATATGAACCTATACCTCTCTTACTCTCCTCTTCATACGACCAACCAGCACAATCATATACTACTATATTCCAATCACAACCTTCCTTATACTTACTATTCAAATGTCCCACTATACCTTCAACACATTCTTCTTTATCAGGAGCCGGATACTCACTCATAGCATCCATCATTATTATTTTATTTAGAAATACTCCATTTATACCATTTCAATTTTGAACACGCGTTTTTTCTCAACATATGTATATGACAAAAACAGCAAAAAAACAACTAAAGAAAAATAACACAAAAAAAATGAAAGGGGGTGAAGGGGGTATGTTCGGGAATGTTAATGTTAGCCGCTCTGAAGATGAAATACTTAGTCAAAAAGTTAGTCATACTCCTTTAAGAGATAAACCAAAAGAAGACATGGGAATTATACATAGTTTTAAAGGCTTTTTTGGACTTAACAACAAACCAGAATCAAATACACAAGAACAAACAGGAGAAACATCCGAACCCACCACCCTCAACGGAGGGCGTCGTCGTAACACCAAAAAGGCTACTCGTAAAGCAAAAAAGGGAGGTCGCTTCGCAAAAAAAGGAGCTCGTAAAGCAAACAAATCTCGCCGCACCCGAAAGTAATTTAAATTATTAATAATTTCTTATGCTCTTTACCACATGATCATAAGAAACAACAAAAAACACAATAGAAAAAGGGTATTTAATTTTTTAATATATAATTTTATTATTCTATCTATATTTAATCCATCATCAACTCATACTTATTCTCGTATTGAGATGGAATTCCATTATCAGTCCAACTACGTTGGACCATCTTGCGCCACTCACCCGCCTTTACCTTCTTAGAAGAAGCATCTACATCGTCAATATCAGCACCTGGAACTACAGCCAACAAGTATCGCTCAGCCAGCTCAACCTTCTCGTCATCCGTCATGCGAGATACACACTCACGAATCGCCTCTGTATGGCGACCCTTTAGTGCTTTCTTAGCTTGCTTGACGGCTTCCTTGTCCGACTTAGCGGCTTCCTTCTCGGCTTCCTTGGCGACCTTAGCGGCTTCCTTTTCGGCTTCCTTGGCGACCTTAGCGGCTTCCTTTTCGGCTTCCTTGGCGACCTTAGCGGCTTCCTTTTCGGCTTCCTTATCGGCTACCTTGGCGGCTACCTTGGCTTCCTTCTCGGCTACCTTGGCGGCTACCTTGGCTTCCTTCTCGGCTACCTTGGCGGCTACCTTGGCTTCCTTCTCGGCTACCTTGGCAGCTACCTTGGCTTCCTTCTCGGCTACCTTGGCAGCTACCTTGGCTTCCTTCTCGGCTACCTTGGCTTCCTTCTCGGCTACCTTGACGGCTTCCTTCATGGACTTAGTAACGGCTTTTTTCATATTTTTCAACATAGCAAACAGACCCTTGCGTTCCTCCATCGAAAGACGCAACACAACAGTAGGGGTTTTGGCAACCTTCTTAACACCAGTAGTATTCATTACACTTGACATAGCTTGTTTTTGTTATTGACTTTATATTATTATTTGTTTAAAACTTCAAATTTATCTAAAAAGTTTTCAATTTTGCAGAAAGTTTTTCATCAAATACCTCTCGAATTCTATCAAATACCTATCGGGTTCCGTGTGTTTCATCATATGTACCACAAAAACACCACGCAATCACAGCAATAAAACATCCTCCCACCATTATACCCATTACAACCAACTTTGATTCATCCATATTAATAGATTCCATACACATTCAACATATTTCATTTTTAGGGTTAAAAAATGAATTTTCTGCAGTTCTGCAAACAACATCGATTTTATATAATTCAAATTAGAACAGATTTGTCCCTCATGGGATTTACAGATTCATATTGATGTTTTTTAAGAATCATTCCTAGAACGCTAGAAAAATGATTTATTATACAATTAAATAAACTTACCCATCAAATACTATATCTATCAAATGGATATCCATGGATAACCTATAGAGATTAATGAAGAATAATACCATATCTTGCCATACACTTCCATAATGTTCCCATACACTTCCATATTGTTTCCATATTGTTTCCATAGACTTCCATATTGTTTCCATAGACTTCCATATTGTTTCCATAGACTTCCATATTGTTGAGACCCTGTCACCACTGTACCCATACCCTGTCACCCGACACCCTGCTTCGCAGCCGAAAGTTCCGTTGTGATACATATAGTTCCGTTGTATATTATACAATACCCGATTTAGTATTTTAATAGTAATGTAGTTATCGGGTACAATTTGCCTATATCGGTAACAAAATAAATACTATGGAACCCTATGGAATACTATGGAATACTATGGAACCCTATGGAACCCTATGGAATACTATGGAATACTATGGAATACTATGGAACCCTATGGAACCCTATGGAATACTATGGAACCCTATGGAATACTATGGAATACTATGGAACCCTATGGAACCCTATGGAATACTATGGAACCCTATGGAACCCTATGGAATACTATGGAACCCGATGGAACCCTATGGGTCGCAACGGAACTCTATGGAACCCGATGCCCGATGGAATACTATGGAACCCTATGGAATACTATGGAACCCTATGGAATACTATGGAACCCGATGGAACACTATGGAACACTATGGAATACTATGGACCCGATTTAGTATTTTAATACTAATGTAGTTATCGGGCACAATTTGCAGATATCGGGCACAATTTGCAGATAGCGGTAACAAAATGAAGACCATAGGATTAGTATTGTAACACCGTAGGATTAGTATTGTAACACCGTAGGATTAGTATTGTAACATCATAGGAATACTATGGAACACTATAGGATTAGTATTGCAACATTATAGGATTAGTATTGTAACATTATAGGATTAGTATTGTAACACTATAGGTTTAGTATTGTAACACTATAGGAATACTATGGAACACTATAGGTTTAGTATTGTAACACTATAGGTTTAGTATTGGAACACTATAGGAACACTATAGGATTAGTATTGTAACATTATAGGATTAGTATCGTAACACTATGGAATACTATGGAATACTATGGAATACTATGGAATACTATGGAATACTATGGAATACTATCGAATACTATGGAATACTATGGAATACTATCGAATACTATCGAATACTATCGAACACTATCGACCCGATTTAGTATTTTAATACTAATGTAGTTATCGGGCACAATTTGCAGATATAACTAACAAAATTAACACCAAATTAACACCAAATTAACACCAAATTAACACCACCCCATTACTATTACAACACCATAGAACACAGATACTATTTTTTGTTTTTTTACACACTTTTGATTTTTTTTTAACACTTTATATATACACATGAACGGA
>Ga0257110_1000367_pt1 | contig 22696 bp, 37 predicted proteins | sample LP_taG_7_FD_190184 | JGI IMG/M metagenome (GOLD analysis project Ga0257110, IMG submission 190184) | Marine microbial communities from Northeast Subartic Pacific Ocean, Canada - LP_J_2015_P26_10m | ecosystem: Environmental > Aquatic > Marine > Oceanic | place: Canada: Northeast Subartic Pacific...
AGCTGAAGTGTTGAGTCAGGTACCAGTTATAATGGGACAATCAGCTTCGGTAAAGGGTAAGGGAGAGCCTGTACCGAGAGGTGTTGTAGTTATAGGTGAAGATCCAAAAGACTTTATATATGATTATCCAGAGGCAATTGGTCCTGTTAAAGAGTTGGGTGAAGTCGCTGCTGGTGTTGGTATGATGACTACTACTCCGGAATTAGATGGTGTGGTAAGGCGCATGCCACTTATAGTCCAAGTTCAAGATAATTACTATAGTACTCTATCTTTAGAAGCATTAAGACTGTTTGGTGGTAAGGACTCTTATCAAGTTAAAGCTGATGAAGTAGGAGTACAATCAGTTAGAGTGTTTGGTTTCGACCCAGTGTTGACAGATACTAATGCACGTATATGGTTAAATTATAAGTATACTTTTCCTACCGTATCTTTCGACAGTAAAGATTGGAGTGATATTCAAGATAAAATAGTTATTATAGCACCAACTGCAGAAGGTCTTACAAATATAGTACCAACTAATATTGGAGCTAATTATGCTCATATTGTACATGCTACTAACTTGCAAATGCTAATTGATGAAAATAGGTTAGAGCGTAGAGAAGAGTTCTTTATGCATGAGATATTCACAACTGCTGGTATTTGCTCTATTATTATAATAGGTGCTTTATGGTTACCGTATTTTGTAAGTCTTGCAATTTGCGCAATAAGTGTTATAGTATTACCTAAATTAGGTAGCTCGATGTTTGAACAAGGTAACCTATATGATTTTACTTGGCCTATACTAACTATTTTTATTACCTGGTCTGCTGCTACTTTTATTAGATTTGTTCAGGAAAACAAAACAAAGAAGCTTATTAAGAATCAATTCGAGCATTACCTAGCCCCTTCCATAGTAAAGCTGTTACAAAAGAATCCACAAAAATTACAGCTGGGTGGCGATACAAGAGAGTTGTCTATACTTTTTAGTGATCTAAGAGACTTCACTACTATTAGTGAAAAGTTTAAATCTAATCCTCAAGAGCTTACCGATTTAATAAACAAGTATCTAACTCCTATGACAGGCTGTGTTATAGAAAATAATGGTACTGTTGATAAATTTATAGGCGACGCGCTAATGGCGTTTTGGAACGCTCCTATTGATGATAAGGATCATAGAGACAATTCATTAAACTGTGCTATGCAGATGTTTAAATTACTAGATAAGCTTAACATAGAATTAAAGGATAAAAATTTAGAGCTCAGAATGGGTATAGGAATTAATACCGGTGATGTTGTAGTAGGTAACATGGGATCTAATCAACGTTTCGACTATACATGTTTAGGTGATGCAGTTAATCTAGCAGCAAGATTAGAGAGTCAAACTAAAAATTATAAGGTAGGTATATTAGTAGGTGAGAATACTGTCAAAGATAATAATAACTTCAACTTCTATGAACTAGATACGGTTGCAGTTAAAGGTAAAACTGAAGGGGTTAAGATTTATACTATACTACCCACGTTAAGAAATCTACCAAACCATAACGCCTTTTTAGATGCATATAGAGAACAAGATTGGGACGCCGCACTTAAACATGCTAAGTTTAATAAGCGAGGTATACCTACTCTATCAAACTATTATGATATGATGACGGAAAGAATTTTGAACTTAAAAGAGCAACCTCCTACAGATTGGGATGGTATTTACCGATCATCATCAAAATAAGCAGCGGTAATCCTATTATAGTTGCTGCACCAAATAACCATACAAACGCATATAGAATAAATCTAGTAACTCGTCTCGTTATTAATGGGTAGAAATCAGTATCGTTACTATAAACTAGATTACTGCGCTTCATATTTATTATTTATAACGACCGATAATATTTTTAAATTGTTTAGTATTAAAAATAATATCATCAAGTTGATCTTCATCTACATCTACATCAATCATATCAGCAAGCATCATAGAAGGCTTATGATTGAGTCCTTGATTAGCCATATACCGACGTCCTAATAGACCAGCTACCACGGGATTGGAAGTATCGAGAGAGCGTATATTGAGTTCTGAAGCAATAGGAGCGTATGTAGCAAACTCACGCGCGAGAGCAGCCCCGAGGAGGTGATGAGGCTTTCTATTGTTCCATACTCCATCGTCAACAAGACGAGTGATAAGATGATTACGACCGGCACTCCAACGATCAAGCATTCCAAGACGACCCTCCCTATTAGATGTAGTAACTGTTTCATACCATTTATAGTCAAAAGAGATAGCAATATAGTCAGCATGGTCTGACATAAACTTATAACAATCTACAAGCTCCTGATAAGTATTACCTTGAACAACACCAATCGCAGTACGGCCTTGTAGATCTCTACCATAATTTAAAAAGAACTTATTCCAAGACGACATAGTACCTTGCGCATCTTCAAGAACATCAGGAACAATATAGAAAGTAGGATTAAGCTCGGTGATATATTTGATATACTTTTTAGGATCGAAAGACTCTCCAAGCTCGAAGATCGAATTATCAAGCAGCACCTCACGACCGGCAGCCAGCGAGCATTTAAAAAAATTATAATACTCTGGATGCGTCTCGAACAAATGAACGAGAGCATAATCATAGTCGTTATATAGCTTAGACTCTTCAAGAATTGATATAGGGGTTTCGTGACTAACAAGCATACAGTATTATAACCACGTATTACATATATTCAAGATTAAATATGTATAATGTTTGTTCGTGGTTCTAATGCAGCGGTAGAGTATAAAAGAGACGATACTAACTTCTATAAAGGTATAGTGGTTAAGAATTGGGATCCTCAAAAACTCTACCGTATAAAAGTATTTATACCTGAGATATCTAATCAACCTCTAGATGATTGGTTAAAGAATTATAGCAATTTAAATTTTAGATTTCCTGGTACAAATAATGAAAAGGATGTATGGAAAGATGCAAAAGTTTTCGAGGAGATATCTAAATTACTACCATATGCGGAACCTTGTTTTCCTATATTTGGAGAGAGCGGTCCAGCAAGATATCAATCTGTTGAAGAGTTAGCTGCTATAAGTGATGGTAATAATACAGAAGATTTCGAAAAAAATAATAAAAATGACGAACCTCCTTCTATAGATACGGGAAGTTTTGGACCCTCATTTTTATATGAAAATTTTAGTACTAACGCTGGTGATTTCTTTACTGATCCTAAGAGTAACTACTCTGGTAGTAATAACCCTTATAGCTATAATTATAGACCTAGTAATCATGTTAATAAGGCTAAGGGGATGTTTGGTCTACCTTCCGTTGGCTCGCAAGTATGGGTGTTCCATTACCGTGGAGATTTAAACTTCCCGGTATATATAGGTAGTAGAACTGACTTTAGACAGTCAGTAACGTTAACTGATTCGGATAATGAAGACCAGCAAACTTTAGATTACCCTGGTATATTTGAAAATTTAAAAAAATTAGGTGATGAGTAGTTTAGATCAAGAAAAACAAGAATATAGAAGTAAGTCTATACTTAATCAAAAAGGCGCAGCGGTTGATATTAATAACTCTACTGATAGGGAAGAAATAAAAATATCGCAGTATAGTGGATCTAATATATCTTTAAATAATTTAGTTAATAATGAATTAGCTACTAATAACAAACAAGTTAAGATTATTAATGATAGTTTTACATCAGTCGGTAAAAATAAAAGCGTTTTTACAGGAAAGGATAGTATAGAAAGGGTACAGGAAAATACTTATTCTCTTAAAGGATTTGTAGATGATTCAAATTTAGAAGCGGCTGAAAACTGGAAAAATACCTATAAACCTGCTGCAGACGATAATGCTCTATTTCAAATTAAGCGTACTGTACCAGGTGGAGGTTCACGAGGTGACAATTCTACAAAAGAAGAAAAGTATACGCCAACTAATTCAAAAAAGAACGGTGGGGGAGATGTCACAGGCTACGCGGGCAGCGCTATAGTGGATTCGGATACAGATGAAGTTACTAGTTTTTCGAAGCCTATATTTACTCCTGATACACCACCGGAAACTACCTCCCCTGAAAACGAAGATATAGATTCAGGTAATGTAACCTACCCTGAAGGCGCTGATAAAAACTCAGCAACAGAAGGTGGTGATTGGTCGTCAGAGAAAAAGCATGAGGACTTAGATGATACAATAAAGGACTTACAGGAAGAATTAAATGTAATCGAAGATAAATTAGGTAATGGTGGTGATGAAATTGAGTTTATAAAAAGAGGTAAGACTCAAACAGTAGGAGCTGCTTTTAACGATTATCAGTCTGTAAGAGTTGATACGGTTGGTAGATCACAGCCTCAAGAAGTAGTTGTTGGTCCTAATCTAACTTTTGTAAATGTAGGTAGTGTACCACACGTTGAGGATGTAGATAACTCTATGAACTTCCCTGTCGGTAATTATACCTTAACTGTAGGTAATAGGTATAATGTTCTAGTAGGTTCCGGTGGTTTGCAGTTAAAGTCAACAGGCTCAGTTGAGATTGTCGGTACGCACACTAAGGTCTTAGGGGGTAAAGTAGATATATCCGCTAAGTATGGTGTATCTATAACTAGCCCGGAGAACATAGAAATTTCCTCTGCTGGTAATTCTGGTGCTGGTATTAATATAAGATCTAATAAGCAGGTGTTTATAGAGCCCGGGTTAGGTGTTAAAAATAATATAACTACATCAGGCTCTCTTTACGTTGCTGGTGAAATATATACTCACCACATTACTGCACCTTGTGAAGTACAGCAAACAGAATTTACTACTCTATTCGGCAAATTTAACACAGACGAGCCCAGAAAATTAAAGATCGGTGAATGTGAAATTGGAGGTTCTTTCTTCCCTGTATATGCAGATCCTACCGACAATTTAATATTAAATTACCCTCATTCCCATAACTTTAATAACTTACCTTTACGTCTAATGAAAGATCATAAAGGGTTAAGAGATAAAGCTATAGGTGAGGGTATTAACAGAAATGGTTATTCAACCCAATCTAGAGAAGTTGTAAATGAAAAGAAGGTACCTCAGTAGCTTTACTTTATTTCATCTACTAATCCCAATTGTAAGCATTTATTAGCATCAAACCAAAGGTCATGCTTTAGAATTTCATCTAACTTCTTCATAGGTACCTTTGTATGAGCTTTATAAATTGCTTTAATTGTATCCATTAAGTGCTTATTGTTCTCCATATCATCTTCCAATTCAGTATACTTACCATAAGCCAAAGAAGAGAGTTGATGTATAAGCATTTTAGAATATTTACCTATATATCGCTTCTTACATACTGTAGATATAATAGTAGCGGCTGAAGCTGCTGCTCCATCAATATGTGAATGTACCTCACTCTTGAGATTTCGTATACAGTCTACTGTAGCTAATCCTGCGAATAGTGAACCACCATAAGAATTAATTCTTAAATTAATAATAGGATTAACATCCAGAAATTCTTTTGTTATACTAAGTTTTCTATCTACTTCAAATAAAGTAGAGTTAAGTTCGAGCGCATTACTTTCTGTAACATCACCATAAAAGTATACATTATTTTCGACTACTCTAGTCACCGAACCACCTCCTCCAGCAGCTGCACTATTAACTATAAACTGTACCTGCTTCTCTTGTTCCTCTTCTTCAGAGTTATTGTATTTCCATTTCATATATTTAAAATTATTATCCTTCACAAGTAGAGCATTCATTTATAGACCGCGCTAGCTCTTGAGCTGGATTAGCACTTCGTTGATAGTATAGGGATTTAATACCATTCTCCCACGCCCATACTAAAAGAGCATTTACCTCTTTAGGTGGTGTTTTAGGCGGTACTTGTAGGTTAATAGACTGACCTTGGTCAATGTAAGGTTGTCGTTGAGCAGCTTGAATAAGAACTTCTTTTTGGGTAATCTCACCAAAGTTCTTGTATACTTCTCTTTCGTGATCTGTAAGAAACTTAAGATGCTGAACTGAGCCTCCTTTTTGTAGAATACTTCTCCAAGTTATAGTATCATTCTTATCATAAGAGATAAGGACTTTAGTAAGTTCAGGATTCTTATAGGTAAATTTACCCTTGGCTAGATCTTTTGTAAAGTAATTACTATTAAGAGGTTCGATTGAAGGACTGATTTGACCTAAAATAAATGAGCTGCTTGTAGTAGGAGCAATAGCTACTAAGCAACTATTACGTAATCCGTAACCTTCCATAAGAGATGGTACACCGTATTCAATAGCCATTTCTTTAGAAGCTGCAGTTGTTCTTTCTTGAATAGTCTTAAAGATAAGAGAGTTTTGGAGCTTAGCTTCCATAGACTCGAAAGCAATACTTTCTTGTTGCAAATATGAATGCCAGCCCAGTACACCTATACCAAGAGCTCTTTGTGTCATAGCAAACTTATGAGGTGATTCCATATTCTTAACACCTCTAGTTTTATTGATAAACTCAGTCATAACTGCATCTAGAAAATATGTTAGAGTTTCAATAGCGTCAGTTTCAGCAATCTCTTTCCACTTAGCAAGGTTAAGAGAAGATAAATCACACACAAACGATTCATCTTCTTCTGCAGATAGAAAGATCTCAGTACATAGGTTTGAAGCGTGTATACGCTTACCTTTATCCTTATATACTTGAGGTGCATTATCGTTAGCGTTATCAGAGAAGAAAATATATGGATAACCTGACTCATATCGCTTTTTAATAACCTTCCCCCATATACTACGTTTCTGCTTATCACCTGCGACCATTGACTCCATCCATTCGTTACTAACAGTAACTCCAATAGATAGATCTTGAATAGTGTTGCCTTCGCCGCGAATACCTAAGAACTCTTCGATATCATCATGGTCGATAGGTAGATAGGCTGCGAAAGAGCCTCTTCTTACATTACTCTGTGAGATGTAATTTGTTAATGCGTCGAATACAGTTAGTTGATGATGAACTCCAGTAGATGTACCACCAGTAGAGATTTCAGCTCCTCTAGGTCTAACGTCGCCAAAGTATGCTGAAGTACCACCTCCTACCTTTGACATAGTACCAACCTCAGCAATTTTACCGAGAATTTTCTCCATATCATCTGGTATATAGGAGCCAAAGCATGAGATTGGCAGGCCGCGTTCTCTACCAAAATTAGACCAAATTGGTGATGATAAAGAGTAAAACCCTTTATGCATATAATCTATAAACTTTTCTGCCCAACCTTCAATACCTAGATACTCTTGCGCTTTTTGCGCAATATCTATAATTCGCTGCTCAGGTGTTTCACCAGGTAGTAAGTAGCCTCTTTCGAGAAACTTACGAGAATCGTCGTTAAGCCAGTATATGTCACTCATAATAAATATAATCTTTTAGAATAGATCCTCTTCATCAAACGACTGACTCTTCTTAGAGTACTCCACGGGACGTGAGTGGAAAAAGTCAGTCATATTGTTACCAAGGAGTTCTTCTTCAAACCACATTGTAGCTTCTAAAAGATCATTATCTACTTCAAATACCGTTTTAAATCCTATTTGTTCAAGAGATGAATTAATTCTATTCTTAATAAACTCCTTAACTGTCTCAGCATCAAGACCTGGCTCTTTAATACCATTAATCATCCAATCCACAATTTTCGCTTCTGCTTTAAATGCTTCTACTGCTTCACCTCTTATACGCTCTTCTAACTCTTCATCAAATAACTCCGGCATTTCATCACGGATTGTATTAATAATTTTAATACCAACGAGAGCGTGTATGTTCTCTTCATTACGGGTGTATTTTACTTGCTGGTCAGTATCCTTTAAAACATTTTTATATCTCGCAAACCAGTTAATAACATAGAATTGAGAGAATAAAGATACGTTTTCTACAAACAAGGTAAATAGAGTTAGAGCGTATAGGTATTGTTTTTTAGAGCTACTATAAAACTTATGTGTATACTTGCGAAGATAGTTAACTCGACCTTGAATAAAATCGAGTTTAAGATTCTCTTCAAATATATCCTCCATATCGAGAACCGTTAAAAGCCTTTCATATGCATTATTATGAATCACCTCGGTATTAGCCATCACGTAGCCTAAGTCCTGGAGCGATGGGTGAGGGAGGTTTTCACCTAACCTAGCCCAAAAACTCTTTACAGCTACTTCAATTTGACCAATAGCAGATAAAACCCTAACAATAATTTCGCGCTCTTGATCAGTTAGCGAGGTTTTAAATTGTTGAACATCGGAAGTAAAGCTAAACTCCTTATCAGTCCAGAATCCATTGTGCATAGATTCAATAAATTGCTCTGTCCATGGATAATGGTTAGGCTTACGAGACAGTTGTTCCTCGAAAATTGACATAGTTATTTTTTATATTATGTGTTATAAACTAAAATATCAATTAAGAGGCATTGTAGATTGAAGACCTCCATGCGGAAGAGTAAACGTCTTTGAAAATCGCTTACCACCAACCTCAACTGTAACTGCAACTATATTTCCAGAAACGTAAGGCGAAGAAACAATATTACCACCAGTAGCTATTATTCTATATAAGGACCCAGTCTGTGCATCAAATACCTTGACGGTACTTGCAGACCCCTGTTGAACTGTAAACGTTTTAGTTTTCATATTGTCTTATAGTATTTATGAATTCCGCTACCTCTATATCTGATTTATGTGTAGAGAAGTTAATATTTTTAAATGCCCTCTTATTATTAGTATTAAAATTAAGATTATGGTGATCGATAATGTCTTTTATATCTTGAGAGTCTTCTGACGGTAATTCTGGATCATCTACATTTAAAATATTGCGTATCTCTTTTACAGAGTATCCCCTACTTAAATACGTTCGAGCCTTTTTAGTTACAAAAAATTTACGTAACGATTCTTCATCTTTATATTCTGCTACTTTTTTCTGATAATAATCCTTACCGAATGTATAGCAGCTGCCTGTTATTAAGCACTGTACTTTTCTTTGAGCCATTTTCTTTATTATAATTATTCCCAAGGAAAGTCAATCCAAGTGTTATCTGGAACTAAAACACCATAATGGTCTATTTTCTTCTTTGCTCTTTTTTCTGCAAATAATGTAGCATATCTAACAAAGTCAAACTTTGTACCAATTTCTTCTTTTATGAAATCAATCGTTCTACCTGTATCAGCTTTATCGTCTATAATAAGAAGCCTACTGCTTTGATCCATTTTGTCAAAGTCTACACTTTGTGTTATTTTCGTTTCTTTATTTTGTGTTGTACCATTATAGTTACTAATGCCATATGCTAGCATTTCAATCTCTAATGCATAACTAATAATCTTAGCAGGTAGTAACCCGCCTCTTGATAACCCAATAACATGAGTAAACTCTCTACCGTTTAATTTAAATCTCAATGCTAAGGATTTCGATAAAAAATCTATAACATCATAACCAACCTTTTGTTTATGCATAATACTATTATACTGTATAATTTCTAACTTTCAATTAAATAATTACGTGAATAACGATTATGCTGAAATTCAAAAGATATATGAAGGGTATGGTGGTCAATTTACCGATACAATGGTTGCTGGTCAGCAAGCAGCTCAACAAGGGAACCCGTCTTATGGTAAGGGGAGACTACCTCTAGCATATCCAGGTGGTGGAGGAAATCCCTATGCTAGCGGTGTAGCTGGTAATTACCAAGTACCTACTGTAGCTGTAATCGCTGGTGATGAGGAGGTACAAGTAAAAGATATTGAAAATCAAATCGTTATAGATAAGATAGATGAGTACATAGAGCAAGCACTCGAAGACGAAATGATGTACGCGGTACATTCATTAGGTCAATTAAAAGAATACGTTAAGTCTCTTTAAAGCTTATCAGTTAAGCGATCTATTATATAGCAAGTCGCTGCGCTATATAGAGCGAATACAAATATATTATATTCTGTAAAGGTAGAAAGAGCTAAACCTACCCAAAATCCTACACATAACGAGCAGGATAGCAGCTCTTTAAAGAACTTTATTTTGGTAAATTTAGCTCTCGGTATATTAAAAATTGTGCCATACATTAGTATATGACACAATCCATAAGCTGCTAACGTAACTAAAATAAGCTTATCCATCGTTACCTATAGCCTCAACAGGACAACCCTCTAGAGCTTCCATACAAAGAGCATACTGCTCTTCATTTTCTGGTTGCTTGTAGACATAAGAGTAGCCTTCATCTTCTTCTCGTTGAAAATTATCAGGCGCCTGCTCTCGGCAAAGGTCACAATCAATACATTGTTCATCAACGTAAAAAGCGCCTCCTACATTCTCCGGATTCTTATCTTCAACTTCCGCCATTACCCGTTAAGTAATTGTTGATCTTCATTAATAGTAGTAACAGCATCACCCATTAACTTGAGCTCTTCCTTTTTAACTACAATTGAATTACCATCATCATCAGTCACTTTATAATGATCTTCATCAATTTTCTCTACTACCGGGCAACCTTTCTTACCGCAGCATACCTTTACTTTATTCTTATCTAGTTTTTTAATCATAATCTACAATGCAGCTTTAAGCGCTGCTTTAATTTTTTCTTCTGCTCTAGTATCAACATCATCTTTACGACCTGGTGATATTTCACGGTGAGTAGTTATAGTTGATAGGTCTTTAGGCCATCCCCACTTTTCAAAGCGTGGTAATAACCATTCTACTGCCGAAGCTACTTCATCATCAGTTAATTCTCTTGTCTTTGTATTACCAGATACAGCTAAACCTAAAAGAAATCCATTACAACCACCGCGCCCTTTAAATCTTGACTTACCAGCATGCCAGCATCTACGATCGTCATCTGCAAATGATGTACGACTACCATCAGTATTAATTATACAATGGTATGATACATTAGATACATCCTTTAATATCCAACTAACGGAACCTCCATAAGAGCCAGAGGAATGGTGAAGAACTACTCCTTCTGGTTTAATACGAGAGCTACTTACATTAGGCGAAGGCTTAAAAATTTCAGGATAAGTTCCATCTACTTTAGCAGTTGTTACTGCAGAAGGTTCCTTTTCTTTTTCTAAACCTAGAGCTTTTGCTATTTCTTTCGCTGTATTATTACCATAAGATCCATCAGGAAGGGAACCAACCTTACGTTGAATGATTTCGGTAAGTTCCTTTTTTGATAGCTTTAAATCTTTAATAATAGCTAATGCGGTATTTTTTCCATATATACCATCAGCTGTTACCCCTACTTTGGCTTGTATTGTTTTTGTAATATCGGCTAAAGACATATAACTATTTATTATAAATTTGGGAAAATGATACGTCTAGCCTAAATATTATTGTTATGGAATTTATTATACAATTTGTACAAGATCAGCCATGGTTCGGAGTAGCAGCAGCAGCTGTTCTTTTCGCATCATCTATTACAGCTCTTACACCTACCCCTAAGGAAGGTACATTTTTAGGCAAAGTATATAAGGTAATTGAAGTACTAGCGCTTAATATTGGTAAGGCTAAAGAAAAGGCTGCAGCTAAAGAAGCTGCAAAGAAAGCTAAGAAGTAATTCTAGTAGATGTTAGGTTTAATTAAAACTGCTTTAACAGCGTTAAGTGCTTATTTGCAATTGCGTAATAAGGCATTCTACTATAACATCACTCAAGAATCTAGAAACAAACAACAAGATATTATTAATGAAATTGAAAGTTTACGTAACAAGCGCAGCGCTGCTGCTACTGAGCGCGCTGACCTCTTGCAGTCCCAGCTCCTCGCTGAAAAACAGTACATTAAACATATATCAACCTTCTACAATAGTATTGACACCAGCAGTGACAGTACAGACTAAAGAAGGTCAATATACCCCTCAACAAGAGGAAATCTGGCATTCAGATAAAAGATACAGAGACTTAGAGAGAAAGTTATATTATTCAGAATAACACAAAGCCGAGCTTAAGCTCGGCTTTTTTTATCTCGCTTTGCCTTGACCTCTATACTTTTTCTGATAGTTCTTAGAGTGTTTATGATTTGAGCTTCTAGTCTTGGCTACTACACCCGGGCGCTTCTTTGTCTTTCGATCTTTTTTAATAATTTTATTAACTGCCATACAAATATAGTAGATGGTAGATCTATTTTTTCAAGGCATTTCTATAAATATATGTATGGTTAAATTAGTAACGCTATTTGCTATACTTACGGTTAACTTATTTGCACAAGATGTAAATTATAGTAATAAAATAGATGAGATTATTTCAAGTGATCTTAAGTATAAAAAACTATCGATGCCTAAAAAATCATCTGATGATGTCTTTGTTAGAAGAGCTTTTCTCGATATTGTAGGGCGAATACCAACATATGAGGAAAGTATTGAGTTTAAAAAGCATAATGATAGAGGAGAGTTAGTTAAGTATCTAATTAATTCGCAGGGGTATAACGAGTCGATGTTTAACTTCTACGCAGATAATCTAAGATTAAAGAAGAGACTTAATGGTAATGTATCAGGAGAAACATATATTACCTGGGTTAGAGAACAAATCAAAGAGAACACACCTTATAATAAATTAGTAGAAGATATTTTAACAGCTCAAGGTACTATATATACCAACCCAGCAGTCGGATACTTTCTAAGAGATGAAGGTATGTTACTTGATAACGTTTCTAACACATTTCAAGCATTAGCTGGTATGGATGTATCTTGTGCACAGTGCCACGACCACCCATTTGATGATTGGTCTCAGATGGAGTATTATGAAATGAGCGCTTTCTTTACCACCGTTAATACGAGGAGTGATAAAGGACAACGTAAAGAATATCAAAGGCTGCGCAAGGAAGCTGAAGCAACTGATAAAGCTAAAGAGACGAAAGGAGCTCTTAATGAAATAGGTCAATTTTGGCAGCAAGGAGGTTATCGTAATAATGTAGGTAGCGATCTAAAGAAGGTTCTTGCTTTACCACACGACTATAAGTATAGGGACGGTGATCCTGGTGAAGTTATAAAAGCATCCACACCTATAGGTGATAGAGTTAGAGAGACACGTAAGAGAAATAAGTTACAACCAAGCTTTGCTCAATGGATGGTAAATGAAGATCATCCAACATTTACTGCCAATATTGTCAATAGACTTTGGGATAAAGCATTTGGTTTCGCTTTAATAGATAACCTTAATAATATAGCAGAGTATGATGAGTTAAGAGATAGTCGTAATGATAAGTTGTTATCGTATCTCATTTATATTATGAAAGAGGTTAAATACGATCTTAAGAAATTTAATTCAATCTTATATAATACAAAGTTTTATGGTTGTGAGACAGATCCTGAAGATAACTTTCAAGGACCTATTATGAGACGAATGACTGCTGCTCAGCTTTGGGATAGTTTAATTACTCTATATACAGGGGATATAGATAAATGGCAACCAGAAAATAGAATAGAGAAGTTCCGTTATATGTTTCCTGATTTAACAACTCTTAACTCCACACAAGCATTAAAGATATATAAAGACTTTAAAAAGATCGAAAAGGAGTATTATAAAGGAGCTCCTAAAGCAGGTAAAGTCTTTGCTATTAGATCATCTCATATATTTGATGGTAGAGCTCGAAACTTTATGTTAGAGTTTGGTGGATCAGATAGAGAGTTGATCGAGAATGGCAATCAAGAAGCCAATATTATGCAAATATTAACTCTTATGAACTCTGGAATGACTAACGAGCTTATGTCCGTTAAGAGTCGACTTGGTAATAAACTTTTAGATCTGAATAGAAAGGAAGCAGTAGACTACGTCTTCCGTTCTTATATTGGTAGATCACCGACTAAGGAAGAACAACAAGCATTCAAAGGAGTTGGATTCTCTGATATTGTTTGGGTGCTTATAAATTCGCATGAATTTAAACTAATTATATAATATGGAAAGAAGAACATTTATACAAGCATTGGCAGCTAGTACATATGGGGTTAAGGCATATGCTGATACTCCGGTAGCTGATAACGTAAAAGCAAAAAACATTATCTATATCAACCTTGATGGTGGTATGAGTCATATTGATACATTTGACCCAAAAGATGATAATGAGGTAATGGGTGATACTGAGAAAATTATTACAAGGGGTGATTTTCAAATAGGTCATAGACTTCCTAAGTTAGCAGAAGTAATGGATAAAGCAGTGGTAATACGCTCAACAACGTCTAAGACAGGGGCACATCAACAAGCTCAGTACCTCAGCAGAACGTCATATAAGCAACTCGGTACCATTACACACCCATCGTTAGGCTCATGGATATCACATATATCAAAAAGAGATAAAGCTATCCCTGATTTTGTTCTCGTTAATGGTATAAGTACTCATCCTGGATCTGGATTCTTACCAAAACGTCAATCACCATTACCTATTGTAGATCCTAAAGACGGACTTAAGAACTCTAAGGTAGATGATAAACTTCAACAAAGGATGGCCTTACTTAAGGTTATTAACAGTAAGATTAATGCTCCTATAGCAGATACTTATAATGAATTTTACGATGATACAGTTAGATTTCTTAAATCTAAAGACTTAGAGTTATTTGATATAAGCAAAGAGCCATCTGCAAAAAGAGAGCGATATGGTACTTCTAGACTAGGTCAAGGATTATTACTAGCGAAGAGACTTGTTAAGGGTGATATTAAGTTTATTGAAGTATCGTCTGGAGGCTGGGATACTCATACAGATAACTTTACGAAGCTTGATGATAGAGTTAAAGAGCTTGATGATGGTGTTAGTGCTCTTGTACAAGATCTTGAAAGCGAAGGTCTATTAGACTCTACTCTGATAGTTATTGCTACAGAGTTCGGTCGTACACCTAAAATAAACGTCAACACCGGGAGAGATCATTATCCTAAGGCATACTCTACTGTCCTTATTGGTGCTGGTGTTAAAGGTGGAATGTCTTACGGCGAAACTGATAATACAGCTTCAAAGGTTATAAAGAACCCTGTAACAATATCTGATATTAATGCTACCATAGCTCATTTAGCTGGTCTTGATGTATTGACAAAGCATGCATCTCCATCCGGTAGACCATTTGAGATTGCTGATAAAGGTAAGGTAATAACAGATATAGTAACGTAGACAAAAAAATACCCTCCTTTCGGAGGGTATAATTATTATAATTTTATTACCTATAGATAGGTACTCCAATTAGTTTTGGACGCGGGCCGTGTGCTGTGCTCTCTTCGTCTTCTTCTCCCTCTTCACTCTCCGCATGACCTTCTTCGTCACTAGAAGGTTTCTTCTTTTTCTTACCATGACCTTCTTCAAAGACAACAGTTACATCTTCAGCAAGAACGCCAACTAATTTACCATTGTGCTCTACATAATACTCTTCAACGATACCTTGTTCAGTAAGGTTGTGGTGAAGGATCTTTTTAATTGACTCCCCAAACGGAGGAGCTGTAATGTGAGACGCTCAATCGTGATCAATATCACCGCCCTTATAAGCAGCTTCACCGTTATCCTCTACAGGATTAGAAGCATCAGCTGATTCAGAAACTAATGTCTCCTCTTTAGATTGCATGGATCCGTATGCTTCAGCTAGCATATCGATATCCTTTTTAAAACTGTTATGTTGTTTCATATCTATATTTATATCAGCTCACCCTTTTCTTCTAGTTTTTTAAAGTTCTCTACATGTGTTTGCCATACTAAGGATTTAGCTTGACCAGTATAAGCTACAGCATAGTTATTTTCTATTAAGTATTCATTTACATTAAGATCATCTACGTATATAGTACCTAGAATTCTACCATACTTACCTTTCTTATTAAGAGACGTCTTTATTTGTATTCTAGATCCTTCAGGACAGAATGATAAAACCTTACTCTTAGCGAGAAGACCGGCTTTTTTTTCAATCGCGTTTCTGGTTCTACACTCAGGTGTATCTACACCCTTTAAGCGAATTGATTGCTTTCTTAATATTATATCAAATCCTAGATCAATATCTATTATAATAGTATCACCGTCAACTACTCTCGATACTATGGCATTGTAACAAAATGGTTCCATGGTTATATTTACAAAAAAAATCCCTTAGAGCAACTCTAAGGGATTTTTACTAATAGATTTACTTAGAACTTATTAGAATGATTTGGATAAGGAAAGACCAGCGATAAACTCAGCCCCGTCATTAGCCCAGATACCTTCACGTCCATCAAAAGTATATACACCTTTTAAGAATGGAGTAAATGCTGTATCAAGAATTTCAAATGGTAAGTTAGGAAGATCAGCAGTCAACTCAACATGAGTAGCTTTAAAATCTTCTAGAACGTAACCAAGTGTACCGGTAAGTGTAATACCTTCATATACCTCACCAAAGTTAGCTCCAATCTCACCATAACCACTATTATCACCCTCTAAAGCGATAAACTGAGTAAGTGATACACTAGCTAATCCAAGATCTTTGCCGAAGCCGACACCGAACTCAGACTCAACATCACCTACTACATCAGTACCTTCTGAGTAATAGTTGAATGTTACATGCCCTACTACATCACCGACAACCGGTAGAGTGAAGTCACGAGCAGTGCCGAGACTAAATTCAAACTCATTCTGCAAGTCGTTTTCACTCCATGCAAGTTTTGCATTAGTCGGTACTCCAAAGAGTCCTAGCTCAGCTGTAACTCCTAGACGGAAGTCGTCATCACCTTGTTTCTGACCACGCCAGATATCTTGAGTACTATATGTACCCACAACTCCAAAAGACAGGCCATCTACGACACTATCTGCTGAAGCACTTCCTGCAGTAGCAAAGCTAGCTGCAGCCATCATAGTCAATACGATTTTCTTCGTCATTACTCTATAAGTGTAGAGTATAGAACGTCTAAAGCAACTACATTAGTTGAGTTTCTAGATCCTTAGCAAATTTTAATCTCTTATCAGTATGCGGAGTACCAGCCTTCTCATACTTCTTTAAGAATATTAAAGTGGCATCTTTTACATTACCAGCTTTATTTAACATATCTTTAACTCTTTTATATTCTGGATGTCTCTCCATTTCATGCAATATAAAATCTATCTGGGTATCTAAATCTGACCAGTCAGTACCCTTCTTCTTTGCAAACTTAACTAGGTTAATAGGATCAGTATCATATCGACCACCCTTCTCCCATTGTGCTAAACCTCTACCAGGACCTCCACTAAGTTGCTTTATAGCAGGATCTAAATTAGACTCAGCCTTTAAGTTAGCAACTATACCAACAGCTGCTGTAGGAGTCAATCCTCCACCTTCTAGTCTATTCATAATATATTCTGGTGAACCTTTTGTAGGTTCATTCTTAATCTCTGACTCTATCTCGTATGGTTCATCTTCAACCTGCAATTTCTGCATTACCGTAGCTGCTACTTTATCGAATTTATCTGATTTAATAATATCATCCGCCTTCTTAAGTGCTTTTATTTTTTGCTCTACAGGCTCTGGTCTCTCATCAAGAACCTTGAGAATGTAATTTGTCTCATAAGCAGTAGCCCCTAATGATAATAAGCTCATAACGATCTCTTTAAATCCCTCATCGAATTGTTCAGTCATACTACTTCTATATTTATAGCTACATACATGAAAAAGCCCGTAGCTATGGGCACGACTCCGTAACTACGAGCTTTAAGTTAGTCCTGGTTGGACTTAAAACCTATTCATTTGTCGGTATAACGTAAGAAGGGTCTGGTTCAGGTTGAATAGGCGGATTAAAAATATATTCAACTTGTGCTTCAAATGCGACATCCCATGTACTTATCGGGCATAGTGCTAATAGCTGACCACGTGTATTCCAATCACTCTCAGCTGATAGACCGAATCCATACGTCTCATCATCACTAAATACATTACTACTATAGTCATACTGGTAATACCGCTCATCGCCAGATACACCGTTAGTGTAAGTTACTCCTATCTCCCATTCAACTACCTTACCACCTGACACAGATGGTACTGCACTTGTTAATTCTTTTGTTACTGCCATATTATTATTTATTAGTAAAAGTTTAAATATCTATAGTACCTTCATCACCACCACCAATAGTTCTAAACGCTTGTACAAGTCTATCATATGCTTCAGATCCATCATCTTTGAGATAGTCTGCCTTAATAGGTGCATTGTGATAATCTTTTACAGCCTGATCATACTCTGCATCAATCATACGGTAACCTCTAAGATATTGGTGATTGTCAATAAAATCTTGTAACTTAGCAACCTCATCCTCAAGTTTATTTATTTCATCTGTTTTATCTTCACCATCACGTAGAGCCTCTCTACGCGCCTTATTACGAGCCATACTCACTCTGGCCTTCTGACCTCTAGCTTTACTATAACCTTCGTAATCGTGCTCCTTTTTAAACTCTTCTGTATCGTACTCCCTCTCTCTTGGCTTATGTTTCATCACATCTCTGTTAACGAAGTTTTGTAGAGCGTTAGCAAAGTCCATAGCATCTTTATCACTACCTCTCGCGCCACCAATACCGTGCTTATTCATATTATACATAGACATATACGAAACAGAATCTAAGATATCTTTAATAGTCTTACCTTCAAGCGTCTTTAGAAAGTCTTCCAACGTACCGATATTACCATCAGTAGGAAGAAGCTCCATCAGCTTATTCTCTATATACATTTTAAACGATTTCATTTTATATATTTATTATAGGTTATAATCATCTAGATCTATATTACTAAAGCGTGAGCCGCTTGTAGGTATATCACGCTTCGGTCCATCAAACTTATGCATAATAATAGCAGTATCTTCATCTACCATAAATTCAAGAGTTGTACCATCACCTTCCATATCCATCCACTCTTCATCGTTATAACAATCCTTCATATCAACTCCAGCTTCATCACATGCATCTTTCAAAGAGTTAAACATCTTACCCTTCATCTTGGATTGGCCATGCAGACCACCCACATCAGCTAACTCATACTTATCCTTACCATCTGGAAACTTATCCTCAGCGCCTAACAGTGATTCGAAGTCTTCAGCAGCTTCCCCACGTTCGAAGGCTTCCCAAATCAACTTATTATCGTTTCTCATACTACTATATTTATTATAATTATAAGCTATCTGTTGCCGAAGGCAAAAAAAATGTCCGCCGGAGGCAGCAATCCGCCGCCCACAGTTGAATCTCAGAAAGCTTAGTATACAATATATACATGGCTAGGAATCCAAATGCATCAGCAATTAAGAATAATACTAATAGACGTAGAGCACTTATGAGTCAGATCAAGACTCTTAGACTCAATAAGCAACAGCAAATGAAGAGCATCGACGGTAATATTAGAGGCTGCAGTGACGTCAATCAGCGCCGGACATATAGATCCCAAAAGGCTAATATTAGAGAGTCATATAACTATAGAATTGAGGGCCTCCAGAAGCAAGCTAAGACTCTATTAGAGCAGAATAAGCGCATGCGTGGCCGCTAAGGCTCCATGTACCAATGCCATAGTGATATTAGAATATAGATTATTATAGGTACTAGTATTACTATCTTCATTTAGAGTATCTACCTATTCTAATATCTCTATGTTTCAGAAGGTTCAGAGTATCAGATCTATTCAGTGTATTAAATTTTGTGCCTGCGGCGCAGTATAGATATAAAAACCTCTGATACTACATGTTGCCAATCTGATTCGGAATCGAGAGGTCTTATAGGTAGTACCAGAGGTTCGATGCAACGCGCGGTGTATGGGAAATAATGAAGATGCCACCACCGAGCGTATTAGTATTTATAGACCCCCCTTATATAGGCCACTGAGGTTTTCGCGACAAAAATTTTTCCGCGCCATGGCGAATCCCAACTTCTTTTTCCGTTTGTATATATTAACAATCTCGAGCGCTTACGTGTCTATAGACCCCTCTCTCTCTAGAGCCCCTTCTCTAGAGAGCAAGCTCCTTTCTAGAACCCAACCATCTCTTCTTCCTCTTCCTCTTCAAAAGACTTCACCCACAACTCAACTAACTCATCCCTATCCAATTTCCAAATGTCTTTTGAATCAGCAATAAAGATATAGTAGCCATCATCAATAGCGATCTCTCGCTCTTCATACTCACCATTAAACTCTTTAGTCACTCGAGTATACTCCTCAAGAATATCCTTAAACGTCTCCTTATAATCTCTTCCAATTACTTTAACTTTCATCTTCTTTTCTTTCATACCTAATTATATTAGAGTTCCTATTTAGTAAGCAACATCAGACATCTCATCTCTCAATAGATCTCTCAAGTTCTCATATACAGCTAACCTTACACTCTCCATATCAATATCGACCTCACCATCTTCAATCAGTTCAGCCTTCTGAAGTTCGATACATTCTTCTATTAATTCTTCCATACTATTATTATATTAAAGTTCCTTATACACTCTCCCAATCCCATCAACAAACAAATCACCCTCTTCACCAAAATCCATATACTTCTCTACAACCCTCACACCATACTTCTCAACCACATCATCATATCTACTACCTCCAAACACCTCAATACTAATCTTATTAAACAATCTTATATTCATACTCTTATTATATACTATTTCCTTTTTAAACCATCTCCTCACACCACTCCCTCTCAATCTCACTTAACTTCCTCCCACACTTAACTTCCATCTTTTCAACAACTTCAAAAAAATCATCACTCACCATCCTAACATCATCTAAATCTTTAAAAAACTTATCACTCACTTTACTTTCTTTCATATTATTATTATAACAAATTTCCTTTTTGCCCCCGCCGGGCAAGTTCCTTTTCAGGAACTTCCTTTCTATTAAAACTCTACTAACACATCTCCATCTAACTTACTAATACTCTCAACCATCCTCTTAATATTCTTCTTCATCAACTCATTCTCTTCCCACTCCAATCTATCTTCAAATACAATCTTCCAAAACTCAACATCTAACAATCTACCTTCAACATCCTTTCCACAACCATTCTCATAAATCTCATCACATACATTATAGTCAAATCCAACTTCCTTATAACTTACTACTTTAACTTCCTTCATACTTAATTATATTAGAGTTCCTTTAGAGCTGGTCAATCACATTTGCAATAGCATCTTTTACTTCTTGTGAGGGGGCGACTTCAAGTGCTTCTTCTAACAACTGCCAACATTCTTTTACTTCCTTCATACCTAATTATAACAGACTTCCTTTTATAAATGGAACTCACCACGGCGGCGGGGTATGAAAGAAATTGCCGACCGCGGTGAGTTCCTCTTTATTAGAGTTCCAATTTAGCGGCCTTACTCTCCATCTTAATTGTAAGGTACTCGATAATGTCTGATACTTCAAATGGCTCATGGTCTTGAATATCTCTCACAACATATTCGAAATGTGCTAGCATATTCTTCACTCCATCAATTGAATGAAGCCCTTCTAATCTCTCAAACATCTCTTTTTCCATACCTAATTATATCGGATTTCCTTTATCGGATGAATTGTGATATTCGAACTTCGATAAGATCAGGTCGATCGGGCTCTACAACATCTCTATCTGAGTGTGATACAGCATCACGTGGGATGATCTCAAGGAAGGACTCTAGATACGTCTGACGTTTCATCAATGAACGTTTAGTCAATACTAATACGATGGTGAAGACGATGAGTGATGATAGCACTAAGCTAATCAGTAGCTGGATAAGAAGAGTAATCATAGTAAGTTAATTATATTTAAAACGGAATTATTTCGTTAGTTCATACCGAGCATGTTACGCAACCGACCTTCTTGTGATACTCGATAGTCTTCAAAGTCTTGACAAGCTCGTCCGTACAGCGTTACACCGCCTCTCATCGACTCCTTACCCTGCCTGATAGTCACCGAGTAGGTATCGGTATCATCCCAGATGTCATCTCTCTTAGAGACAGCTAACTCTCTCGTTACATACGGGCCGTGATAGCTGAGTCCTTCATGGCCTTCAGCGTCTTTCGTCTTATGCTCGACGTACCAATTGTTATCTTTCATACCTTTATTATATTAGAGTTCCTTTCCGTCGTCCTCAAACGAGTACTCCGATTTTTCCTTTACCAAATCAAACTTAACTACTTTAGCAGATATAGTATCTTCCACACCTTCACATAACTTCTTCTTCTCTTCAGCATATGTTAAGTACCTATATGGGCCGAACAGTTCGATACGCTCTAGTGTATCTGATTCCATCGATGCATGTTCTACGTAGTATGCCCCGGGGTACTCCATTACCAGGTGTATTTAACTATGGTTATTAGTAGTATAGTAGCTACTAGTATGAGTGTTAGATCGTGTATCGCCATCTTATTTATTATACGAGAGTTCCTTTTGGTGCGCCTGGCTGGACTCGAACCAGCGGCCAAGGGTTTATGAGACCCCTGCTCTAACCACTGAGCTACAAGCGCATTATTAAGGTGGTAGCTCGGGCGGGGATCGAACCCGCACGATCCAGGATCAATGGATTTTAAGTCCACAGCGTCTACCAATTCCGCCACCGAGCCGTTATTATACATATTATAGTAAGGTAATTATATTAAAAGACAAACTATTTCGTCAGGGGTCCTAGTACTCGTTAGACCAAGCCCATTTGTATGCCTTTTGCTTTAGTTGAGTAGGTGTTTTGATAGTCCAGTTCTTAGACTTACCAGGTTTAAAGATCGCTGCATCCTTTAAATTGATTGAGCGTATTCCTGGAGTTACTGTCGTCTTCTTAGTATCTTTCATACTCTTATTATATCGGAGTTCCTTCTTTTTTGTATTGCGCTTGTATTGGGGTATTTCTTCTCCCTCTTCTACGTCGTCTACAACC